>Ga0208904_1001165_pt1 | contig 18562 bp, 15 predicted proteins | sample AntAceMetag02UKB_FD_184774 | JGI IMG/M metagenome (GOLD analysis project Ga0208904, IMG submission 184774) | Saline lake microbial communities from Ace Lake, Antarctica - Antarctic Ace Lake Metagenome 02UKB (SPAdes) (version 2) | ecosystem: Environmental > Aquatic > Non-marine Saline and...
ACTCTTTCATAAAATCCTCCATTTTGATTAAATTTAAAAAAACCAAAAGGATTTTATGAGATACCGTCTCACACGGTCAAACCTTTGTGAGTCCCCCGGCAAAGCCGGGGGTTTACCCAATTAATTACAATTAGTCCATTTCCAAATTTACAGGAACCATCTTACTTTAAATCCTTTTTAATAGCTGCTCCGCCGGTTCATCATTGGAATCTTGTGGAACCAACTCACTCCGGAATACTTTGTCTGGAATGGAGGCTGTTGCTGGACCTTTCTCGTATCAGCCAGAAGCACACACCAAAATTTACATCAGTCCCAAATAAAGTTACACTGAACCTTACTGTAGAAACCTAATCCTCATTTCCCTTTTTTATTTTGGGCAGGTTTCTGTTGCTTAATAATTCGGGCTTCTGATTTCTGAGCTTCATTGATGCTGCTTTTTTGAGTTATTTTAACCTTAACTCCTCCTGGTATCGGATCTGGTCCCTTGGGAAGGTGCTCTTTCAGCCTTTCTTCCACTCGCCCACGTTTTGCAATGCCAGTATAAATATTTTCACCTTTTTTATTCTCTATCTTGTAAACAACTGGTTTATCTTTTGCCAAAGACTCAATTCCATCTTTTGAGAATTCCCCACTCTTTCGTTTTCCCATATTACGTCCCCCTTCTCTTGATCACACGATGTTAAAAAATTTCGTCAACAATATAACGGTAGAGTTCTTGTGCCGTGAAAAATGTAATTTCCTTCAATCAGATGATTTCACCAGCGGATTGTCCCAATGAAAAATCCAATACAGGAAATATTTAAGCCTAAAATAGAGTTCAACTGAGATCTAACCACTATTAATCGGAAATTGCAACTTAGATTGTTGTTTTTCAAAGTATATTGAGAATATCTAGTGGAAAAATCATATTGACAAATCAGGCTCAACTTTCAATAATCCATAAGTGACAACTATTTGAAAATCTGGGCTAATTGAGGAAGGAGTAATGAAACTGAAGAAATCGGCGCTTATTGAAAGACTAGTAGAAGAAATGGCCTCCTTCACTGACGGTGAGACGAGCTCGAAAGTCAAAACTGATACAGCCAGGGAAACGGTCAACCTGTTTTTCGGTTCAATTAAAGAGGCTCTAAAAAGTGGAGATCGAGTTGAGATACGTGGATTCGGATCATTTCATGTTAAAGAGTATGAAGGGTACACCGGGAGGAATCCGAAGACAGGTGTCAGTGTGCAAGTTCAACCCAAACGACTGCCGGTGTTTCGTCCGGGGAGAGAATTAAAAACTATGGTGGATAAATAAAAACTAAATTAGCGTATCCCCCTATCTCCTTATTTTAGCGGGCAGATCCTTGATGCTTTTTAAAAAGGTTACTGCGATTCTTTTGATCTCAGACATTGTCATCCCCTTCAATTCTTCTTCATCAATATCTGGAGTTGATAAGTCGAGGGTCTTGCTCATCGTATCTATTGTCTTCTCCTGAGCAGCTACCGTTTTCTTGAGAGATTCGACCAATTCTGTGTTGTCTGATCCTGTTTTCTTTATGGGCTTAACTGTCTTTATCGGTTGATTCTTCTTTGCCGGTTTACCTGTTTGCTTCACTGCGGGTTTATCCAGTTTTTTCTTCGTGTCGGGCTTATCCTTCTTGGGTTCATGCTCTTTTTTCCATACACTCTTATAGGCGCTGAGGCTGTTTGGGTTGATATCAGGAAATGCACTTTTCAGAGTGTCAAAGGATGCTTCGTTCTTGTTCAGATACTCGCTGACCTGCTGCTGGACGCTTTTCTTTCTGGTTGTCTTTTTCGGTTCTGATTTTGTCTTTTTCCTTGCGACAGGTCCGGAAAATTTTTGCTTAAGTTTATAGAATTCAGCTTTCAGGCTCCCCGGGTTAATTTCGGGTAGTTGGTTTCGCAATTCACCAATTGAGATGTTGGGGTTTTCTTTCAGGGTATCTTCTATTTTTTGTCTAATGCTCATTGTTTTTCCTTTGATATTGTTGTGTTTTTTATACTCATACTATAGCTACGCTGGAGTAGGTGTCAATACTATAGTAGTGTAATAAATAATTAAATAAGAGATCGAGAAGATTCCGGATAAATCAAAAATGGAAATGAAATCTCAATAGGAGCAATGATTTTATCGTTGGCTGGAGTCGATTGATAGGCATGGAGTGGGGATCGAAAGAGATTTGTATTTTGTGCAGAAGTGGTGGAACGAGTGTGTGAAGGAGTGAAAGTAAGCCATTCGGCCTGCTATATTTAGAGAAAGTGTCTCTTTATATCGATGACAGGTTACGGCAGGGCGTTCACTCTGCTTTATGGTGCGTCAACACCGCCAGACTTCTGGGGTTTCTCATTTATACCCCCCCCTGCCTGGCGGAAACCTTCATCTCTGCAATGGAGATCACCTTGCATCGACTCATTCAAAAAAATACATTCGAAAACCTACCAATCCTCACCGTCAAATACTGTGGAAACACGTTGATCGTAACCTAAAGAGTTACCCGCTTTCTAAGCACACCAAATTCTAAAAAGCATGTCCATTCCTGGAATGATCCAATGGCAGGCAAGCACATTTCCTTCAGCGAAGGGGATGGCCATGAATGATTGCGCTTGTTGTCAGGAGAAAAATGAAACCATCGAGATTCTAAAGGATAGATTGGCTGATCGCCAAGAGATGTGTGCGTACTAGTTGCAAAGGGCCAAATGGTGGATGGAACGTCGCACTGGACATCCTGTAAACCTGAAAAGACCTCACCCCAATCATCTCAAGCTCGTCTTCTCTGCATAGACCTATCCCGGATCCTGCTTATTAATTGGATCCGGTAGGTGGCGATTCGGTCAACAGCAACCCACACCCTCCAACGACCGGATCACTACCGGCAACAAAACATTTTTAAAGAATAGCTTATTCTGTTGGGGTGGTCATCCGGCATTCTGCCTGAAGTAGAATTACTTTTAAAACAGCAAATTCGACGGTTTCTTCATTCTCATCTCCACTCAAAGCACGATAGCCATTTATGCACAAAGGAATATCGACCATTTTTCCTGCTTTGATTGTTTCAAATTCTTCCTTGACTTGGCTCCAGGTGTCGTTGAGATACCCCAGGGCGTACTCAAATTCCTCTAAATTTGTTTTTTCTGCTGAGAGCTTTACAATTTCGTGGTTATATTCGAATGCATTTCCAGCCTTTTCGAAGGCATCTTCTTCTTCAGGATGCAGGTTATCCAGGTTGCAACAATTCAAAATCGCAGACATCTCGTTGCAAGCTTTAACAGCTTGTTCAAAAGATTTTGATGTTTTTGCTGATACAAAAGGTAGATCAATATGAGATTGCCATTCCATTGAGAATTTCTGATCGGGCATCGGCATTAGGGATGAAGGACGCATTGCCAGCTCAGCTACAACTAACCCGTTGATCACAGGAACGACTCGATACTGCCAGTTATCTCCAAGTTGATCTCGACCAACTGAAAGTGATTCATCGAGATATCCAGCATCTTTTTCAAAATCTTCAATCTTCACTAAAACAGCAATTTCCTCAGGGGGCCAGTAAACACTATCGGATTCTATGACAGGTCGTGTCTGACACATTGCTGTCCAACCTCGTTGTTTCAATGCGTTTTCAACGCTGCGTAGTTTTTCTTTAAAACGTTTCTCCGAAGAAGATTTGCAGTGGCGAGCTGCTGATTGAATAGCCTTGCCAATTCTACCTTTCTTCGCGGCCTTCACAATTCGGGCTATTCTTTCGGGGGTGTTGTCGTGCGCCATTTCGTGCAAGATGTGAGCAGTATTTTCTAAACGATCACTCAGTACCATTAATACAGCTAAAGGTGGAGATGATGTTGTACGCCAAATCGGAGACTGATTTTGCTCCTGTGCCTGATGAGCGAGACTGCCGGCAAATGTGGCTGCACCTTTTATTCCTGACTCGGCAGTAATACTTTTCATTCTCGGATAAAGATTGTTCAGCACTCCAGTTAGAAGAGAACCCAATTTGTCGTCAGTTCCCGATTTGCCAGCGGGCTGCACCATAGATCGTTCTGGTTTTTCCGGCATGGCGAATGTCAAAGAATTGACCCTCTCAACGACTTCTTTGATTTCATCAGCCAGACTATACGTAACGTCAGTTTTAGCGCCTCTGATCCATTTTTCAGAGAAGGAACGGAAAATCTGTTCAGTTCGGCGTACGAGTTCAGACATTTGCTCGGTGTAATCAGTCAGACTGTTTACTGTAGATCTTGCACGGAAAATCTGGCCAAATGCTACATTCCATGCCACGCGAGATTTTGCAGGAAGGTTATTTCTGGGTATATTTTTTGACCACGGGACAAAGTCACCAATTGCTATAACTTGCCCTGATGGATCGATGACATCTGAGGCGGCGGCCTCTGATGTCGGCGATAAAGCGATTAGTGTTTCGCAAATGCTGCATATTGTGGCATGGGGATCGGGCTGAAAGTCTTCAGCGGTCTGGAACCAGTTAGCACGGACAGTTCGACCATGGTTTCCATTTGGATCGATGGTTGGTGTGTCCAGCCACGGCGTTTGAGAATGAAACAACGGTAACAGGGCTTGTTCATCACCAAAGGCTTCAGCAAGTTTTTGCGCAACATCCGGCCCGATCATATAGGCAGTTGACAAGAGAGTAGCAATGTCGTGAATATCATGTTCAGCATTATCCGGAATATTCGGCATAAATTCTATCGGGAAAGATTCTCCTTCGGTAATCGGTACCAAGCAAGACAGCAATTTATTAACTTGTTTCAGGTTTGTGCAGGCCGGCATCTGAAACTCTTTTGGAAGCATTTCTAAGCAAGTTGCCCGGAGGTCGCATTTCGGCATTTCACGGAATTCTGAGATAGCATTGCGGAGAGTTTTCCAATTTTCTTGTTGAGAGAGGTCTGAAGCATCAACACCGGTACTAGCAAACATCGAAGCCAGTGACCAATGAGCCTTTTGTATTCCGTGTTGTTTTAAAATCGTTATAAATGATGTGACCCTCCGTTCCAGCACACCGAGCCCAATTCCTGTCAGTATTGCTGCCCAAAAATCTATGCTCCTATTATTTTCGAGTGCTCCTGCCAGCTTCATAATTGCATTTTGCTCGGTTTCATTTTGTCCTTCTGCAAATAATGAATGAACAATACTGGGCAAAGTCTCAACCGTAGCGGCAGAGATAATCTTCCAAAAAGTTACAGCGCTACAATAGACCATTTCATCATGGGATGAGTCACGAAGAGCCAAAGAGCGAAGTGTATGAAGTCCACCGAGCACGCCTGGTCGACTCTCGCGTACTAGATGCTCATCAATGAGTCTTTTCAAGGCATGGCTTCCTCGTTCCGAGGAAAACTCTAATAAGCTGAATAAAGTCCTAACATCAATTTCTCCACCAATCGCACAAAGTACAGCGGTACTTCTTATAATAGCAAGTTCGTCATGCCGCTCCTCCTTTTCTCTTTGTTGAACTTGTTCGCTGATCAGGGAGGCGAGACGATTTCTTTGCGTGAGAATATGAACGTATTCGAGCATCAGGCCATCCGATTGCTCAAACGGTTCGCGCCAGTGTGACCAACTAGTCTGGTTCCGGTTGGTCAATTTCTCCCAAATTTTTTGTGCTAGCTTTTCATCAAGAGTAGTCTCAAGAAATGCTGTATCAGACTGGTTAGCAATCAGATTTACATCTTCATTCCGAATTGATCCCAGAAGATTTACATTTGGCAAACCACGTAGTTCACTGACCAAGATATCCCACAAATTGCTGTTACGGGCTCCCACCTCGTCAAATAACAAAGCTATTGGAGAGAGTTCCTTTGGGCGACGCGCTCGGAGGAAACGGATAATTGCATCCGCATCCTGTGCTCCAGCCTTAACAGTTATCTGAAAACATCTGGACCAAGAGGCCAGTGAGTTTGCCGCTAGCCACATCAGAGCTGACTTTCCAGAGCCAGACGGACCAACAATAAGCAAATGGCGCTGCTGTTTAAGTGAACCGAGAATACTGTTTGTTTCAGTGGGACGGCCGATAATAAGTCCGGCAGCGACATGGCCAGGTTTGGCTTTTACTCCCTGATAAAAACCAGGTTCAATGATCGGAGTTAAAAAGTCGACTGGTTCCAATACCCTTGAAACTAAAGCTGCATCGATTGCTGATGGGTCTTCAGCCTCAAGGCGCTCAAAAATTCGTCGCTCAATTTCCGTTGTTGATATCCTCCTTCTTTTCTTGAATGAAAGAGCCGCATTAGCCGCCGAAACTTCGGCAACAAGGGCATATATATCGTTTTTCAATCCTTCCGCAATTATTTCCGCTGTTTCGAGCTGCTCTGTGAGTAAAGAAATGATTTCCATTTCCGGCTTTCCACACACGATTATTTTCTTTTTTTTGTTCTCAAAGAGCTGATCAATTTTCTGTGCGTTTACTCCAGAATATGACTGTTCCAATCCCAGCACAAACTGCTTTTTTTTCCTACTTTTTACAGGAGCGGCTTTATTGGCCACTTCACCAAGAATTGTTTTAACTTCGGGTTCACTGAATGTGCCGCTTTCGCGTGATTTGATTTGAATCCATATCTCATGGTTTGGAAGTTCAATAACACAATCCTCAAGACCTTCTGGTACTATCAAGCCCGCAGGTGCCAAACCCGCCCATTGACGAACTAATATTAATGATGTGAATAGATGTTGATAATGAAACCCTCGAACGCTCCAAGCTCCGCCTCTTGATTTCTTCCATCTGTTTGTTTCGGAATCGTTCATTATGGTCTCATCGGTGATCAACTAAATAGCAACTGTTTTTTAGACAGGGTAAATTTAAAAATTACCTGTCGTTCCTCAAAATAGCATCGGGACAGAAATTGATATAATCTCATCATAATTCCTGGTTTAAAAATCCGATCTTCAGGACAAGTTTATGATGAAAGTTTCATTTTTCTAATGAAAGTTGGATATTTTTTAGGTTGGAAGACTTAGCTATCCACTTGACGACAATTGCTACAAAAGCAAATGTGACATCTACGCTGCTTGTTTCCATTCGTACTTATGCTGTAACCCACTGAGCTTCGGGACTGATACTACGTTACTGGATTCAGATGGTTTATCTTGAATCGTCCTGCCTAATGGTGAGTCCCGATTTAAAGAAAGATGACAGCGGTTCTTATTGTAGTATTCAACATATTCTTTCATCAATCGCCTGAGATGATCTTCATTGAAGACAATAACATGTTTTGTTAAATCAGTCCGAACGCTCAAAACAAATCTTTCAGCGATTCCATCCTGATTTGGACTTCTTGACAACAGAACTAGCTGTAACCGATGCAGGTGCAGCAAACGGATTCCCTGCGGCTTCCAGACACTCTTCTTCCTGTCTCGGATATATGAATCGAATGATTTCGAAAAAGGAATTATCAAAAATCAAGTCGCTTAACTTTGTGTCCATTTTTACTTTACCACATCAATAGTTCTCTTAATTGATTTACACTTTATGGGGTAAAATCTAAGCAAACAACCCTTAGATCTTCAATATCTTCTTTTTGGTCGACAATCTCTTGAGCCACAATATTCAAATTCTTAACAGCGTCTTCAAGATCTACGATCCTGTTTTTATCATTTCGGAAGTTCTTCTTTTCAATTTGACCAAGCCAAAGAATTCCATATCGAGAATTGGCGTCCTTTAAATATTGCTCTGCCAGTTTGTTAAGGTGATCACGAAAGTCATTGAAACTATAACTCTGTTTCTTGATTCGTTTTAATTCGATGACGACATTACCTACCTCAGGGCTGTGAATTAGAATATCCTTTCTGTATTGATTTTGGATCTCCGGCTCACGGAAGACCGAATAAAACCCTCTGTTCAGCATTTGAAGACGGTTGGCCAACCATATCTGCAAGTGGTACTCCTTGAAATTTGATACTTTAGAATTAAATATCGGTTTTTCGCTATCGTCTCCTTTTTCAGTATCGTTTTTAATTTTTATAAGTCTGGATAGAACAAGCTCAAATAGTTCCTTGTCTGTATTCGGGCTTAAGCCATATTTTTTTTCATATTCGTACAGTTTTTTTTCAGACCATGGAGAGTGTCGGGCAGCATTTCGTTGATGACTATTGGCAAGGATCAGTATCCATTCTCTATGTGATAATAACATTGGATCGTTCGCCAGTTTCAACAAAAAACGATACGATTCTACACCCGGTCTATCGGCAAGAAGATTAAAAAGACGATCTCTGAAACTTTGCGCTTTATGTCTGGAATCCAGAGCGCCGTTTTTAAATTCAATATCTTTATCTGGCGAAACGAAGGCATAAAAAAAACGGATCATTTTATACAAAGTAACAGCACTGAGGTTTTGGGGAAGTTCTTTCAAATAAGTCGATCTATATGATCCATCAAGAATGGCGGCCAGCGATTCGGCAAGTTTTGAGGTATCGATGTGTTTCTTTCTCGCTATTTTTTCGATAATATTCCACGCTTCTTCTTGGTCGTAATGAAGCCAGAGTTTCAACCACCTGGTCATTAGCGGTATCTCTTTTTCATCTTTCAGTTTATTTACCCTACTTACGATCAATTCCATGAGCGACGCGGGGACCTGTTGATATGCACCGGCCATTATTTGAAGAGAATACTCCAGTTTTTTGGGATAAATAATTGGAAATTTCCCAAGCAAGTCCTGAAGAATAGGAGCCAAAGATGTAGCCAACGATTGGGAGATTTTTTTCAGGTATGAAAGAATACAATCCATACTGTCTTTGTCCTGAAACTCATATTCAAGCTGGTGTTTAATGACGTTTGAAAACACATCGGGATACTTACCGGCAATATGAAAAAACCAATCGGGTAATTCGCTTATTTCATACAATCCGTAGATAAGTATCTTCTCACCTTCTTCTTCGGTTAGGTTAAAATCTTCCCCTCTTTCAATAAACATCAGGGAAATTCCAGAAAGACCAAGCCGGATTAATGAGTAATTGTTTTGGTTTGTTTTTACCGGAAGACTGGGCGTATACTTGCCCCAGATATTCTGCAGGCCCTGTTGATACGCTTCGGCTATTTCTTGTGAAAATTCTTCAATCAAAATCTGCCAGTTGGTATTGGCATAACGGAAACCCTTTTCTTTTGATCTTTCGTGGACGTAACGATACAAATAGTTTAAAGCTTCAATATTCTCACCTTTTTTTAATGCCTCGATCTCCCCTTTTATTTTATCAGACCAACCCTTTATTTCATTGGACTTTTCTTTTTCTCGACGTTGTTTGGCTTCTCTTTTCTTCCGCTGCCATTCATGTTCTTTTGGAGGATTAAAATAACGACCCGTTCTTTCAAGCAATGTTTTTTCGTTATTGATGGCGTTAAGAATTCTTTTCTTATTTTCTGGTTGGTTCTCATTTTGTTGCCAGATTTTGATAGCAAAATCCAAGGCGACTTGTTTGTGTACGATGTTCCCATTTTTAGATACAACATCCAGCAACCATTCCAGATCCTCCGAAGTATATTCCACTATGCGAAGGTTTACATAAGGATCTAGCATTTCAGGGGTTTTTCTTGTTAAATATTCAAAAAACAAGTCTTTCCTTGCTAATGGATTACTGCTGAAAGCATCAATAATCTCTTGTTCATAATGAATGTCCGCCAAATCGGTAAGTTTTTCAATTTGCCGATAAAGGTTCAAAAATAAATGAGCGTTTTTGTTTCGTTTGCCATAATAATTTATAATTCGTATAAAAACACTAACCGCCGGAGATACGGTCCATTGTGATTCTGTGAAATCTCGGTTCGAATCACTGGTAGGTGATTTGGAACTCGCGATAATTGCCATTTCAAATAGTGTATTGAACAACCTGACCAAATGATCTCCAGGGCAATTGGGAACGACATGGAATCTAATGATAGATTCCAATTCAGACCGTCCATCACTATCAAGTTTCAATTTGTTTATAATTTGAATCAAATCGTCGATTGTCAAAAACTCAGGGAAGAGTGCTTCGATAAAGTTACTTAAGCCATACCTGTTCATAGAGCTGTAATTCTTGCAAAGATGACCTTTCAGGCCTTTTTTATGCTCAGTGGTTCCAAATTTTTTACAGATTTTTAGCGCATAATACCGCGACATATCCGTTTCGCCATTATCTATTGCCATTTGATAGGATTCTTCTGTGAATTCCGTGAATTCCCCTACCAGAATAATTTGCAGAAGTAGATTCTTTACTTCATGTGCTGATGCATATTTGGATAAGATCTCTTTAATGACCGGTATTATCTCTTTTTTGGCCAGTCTTTTTAACGCCGCATTATCGGATGATAACCGAAGATGTGGTTGAGAATGGTATTTTTGGGAAACACGGATTAAGGCTTTCCTAACATCCGAAGAGCGTAACTGCTCGGAATCGCCACAAAACAATATCGTTTCAGGGCTGCTCTCAAACAACCGATTTAAGAGATAGGGACTTTTAGCTGCGACCCAGCCTGCCACTCCTTCCAATATAGGATTCAGAACAGGTTCTTGAACTGAGTAGCCGAAAAACGGCTCAAATAACTCTTCATTTGGGATATGGTCGTTCAATCTGTTGATGATCCATTGCGCTGCCAGATACTCGATGACATCTCGATTATGAAATTTAACCAAATTAAAAGCACTCGGATCAAAAAGTGTTCTGTCAAAAAGATGCAACCGCTGATTCAATGAAGTTTCCGGGAGGATTTCTTCTGGGTCCAGTGCCGCTTCCTGTAATTCGTCTGAAAAATTTGTGTTCTGTAAGCGAAATAGATCATTTTTGCACATCAAGGCCGATAATCCCAATCTTTCCGCCCATTTTCTAGCTTCAGAGCCATCTAATTCTTCTAATAATTTTCTATCAATGTTTTTCTCTTTTAATCCTTCTTTTATACTCTCTTCAATCATCGCTGTGAGAGTTCCGAAACCGCCATTCCGATTCCAATAAGTTACCATCCAATTCAAATCTCTCGGTCTTCCCGCAAAACTCAAATAATTCTCGCTTTCAACTGCCTTTCTAAAATCTTCAGGTCTATCCACACCAAAATGCGTAGCCAACTTTACTACCTGATCAATGTTCAACGGACGCATACTGACAACTGTGATCTCCTTTTCCGATACCTTCTTTTTAGAATCAAAATATAGATCGCTCACTATGTCGTCATCTTGCTCCTCTGGAAAATCGTTAGGCAAGTATTCTTCAATTGCTCCGTCCCGTTTCAACAGGTTCCAACTGCTTATCCGGCAAGACAAGATCCATCGTACTCTTGCCCAATCTTTGCCAAGCTGTTCAAATACAATATTGAAGAAGAAGGTTAAGGGATCTTTGATTGAAACAAGGGTTCCCTCGTCAAGAGAATCCCAAAAGAAGATGGCGGGCTGATCAGACTTTCTCCACGCCTCCAAAAGAGCCTCGTTTCCCGGCTTAATGGGTATTCTATTTGCTTGCAGCACTTCGGAAACCGTAAAATAGAAGGCAAAATGACCATCGTTTCTCAGTTCCTCGGCCTGCTGTCGGAGTTCTTCGGTTTTACCAACACCTGCCTCACCCAGAACCACCACAAAAGGTTTTTTATGGATCTGCTCCCAAGTCTGCGCATTCCCAAAATAACCCATCAACGTGGATAGGTGAATATCAGTATTGCTCCAGGAAGATTGTGATACTTTTTCGAAAGTTCTGGTTAATGGTAGATAATTCATTTATCCCTAACCAATTAGTGTTTTTTTGATAATTTGATCTGTTGAAATGATATTTGTATTCGATTATTGTGAATGGCAACTAACTACTTGCCTAACCAAAGCCAGACCAAGATCCCTAAGAAACTGAAAATTAGGTGAGGTTATTTCCATTATTCCGGAATTGTAGAAAGAAGCCGTAAGCAGTAAGCAGTCAACAATGAAAAATTAACACAGGAAATTTTTGATAATTCTGGTTTACATGGGATCTAAGCACTAATGGCGGAAAATTGCAACTTAGTTTGTTGTTTTTAATTGGATTTCAATAGTTATTGGGATGGGTGTTAATGAAAAAATGTGGAGATGTGTTCCTACTGAAGATTGGGTGCAATGGCAATTGAATTTGAGTTCTTTAATTACCATTACCGTACTTAAAATAACGCTGACATGAAATGGAATCCAAGTTTGAAGAGATCTAGATTTTCACCTAACGGCAATATTGATATTCCTTTCATGCCGAAATATCTGTAAGCAAAGGTAGACACGTTAACGATTCTGTATTAATAACTAATGGACAGAAAAGAAACGTTTATTAGGTGAATATAAGCACTGCATAAGCACACAGGAGGTATATGAAAGTCAGCATTAAATAACTGAGTGTTTCAATGGAAGTCAAAAACAACGGTGTTGAATTTGATGTATATGATAACGCGGGTAACTTTGAAGGCGATCTAATAGTTACCAAATCTGGATTAACTTGGTGTTTGGGAAGAACTCGAAAGAAAAATGGCATCAAAGCTAGCTGGGAAGAGTTTACTGAGTGGATGGAAAATAAATAAATGAAGTATTTATCAGCTGTGAACAATGAACGGAAAATCGCATTGTCTGATAGCCAATCTGGCTTTGGCATTCCTAAGCCATGAGGAAAGACACATTCTTTATCCTCGATGGGGCGGTATTGAAGCTGGGGCAACTTTGTCTGATCACTTCAAGATCATGTGGGAGATCGAAAATCTGACTTCAAAGCAGAAACAGCTGGTCCACCGTTGCTATATCGATAGCGACAATCCAGTTAACCATGGATGCGTTACCAGGGCTTTGAATCATGCTGAAGGTAGTATCGGCTTTATTGAAACATATGAACACGGAGATGGGGAAGACGATTTCCTCGAGAATCTGGGGATGTTTCTGGGAGTGACTTGCCACCATGTTGCTGATCTTTGTACTCCAGTGCATGTGGGGCACAAGATCGATTACAAGAAACTGGGATTTGCTTCATTGTCCAAGCTTCATCAGAAGGTTGAGCGTGATATCGAGAGGCTCCATAAAACGGTTTCCATCATACGCCCCAAACCTCAGATCGTCAGGTTTTCCTCCGAGTATTTTTGGAACATCGCCTCTCAAAGTTATAAAAACACTTTTTGCCGACTGGAGGATGCATATATAGATAAGGATGAAGAGAAGATTTCAGAATTGGTGGGGTATGTATTATCGGCAGCTGTAAAACACACTGTCGACATATGGCATACGGTTCTTACAAAAACCGAGATGACAAAAAAGAAATGGTCGATGCAACCACTACTTTGATCGAATTAGTCAACTTACAAGTGCGAAAACACAGAACCCTGTGATAATTGTACTTATCACAATGCATTAAGCATCCTTGATTTAGAGCGAATAAGACAAATCGACCTAAAATCTAATCCTCATTCACGTGTATATAATATCGATTATCTTTCGGTTGCGATCAACTTGACTTTATTGCCATTATCAAGTTTTTTCTTGAGATTCTCTTCGAAATGTGTCGATAAAAAAATTAAATATTCACGATTTTAATGGCTACATGTGAATTTCTACTTAAAAATAACACATAGCTAATGATCAATCGGTGAATCATAAAAAAGTATGTTTTCCTATCTCGAATAGAATTGCTGCAATTATTGAATCTCCGATTGGAACTGAATGTTTATATAAAAATGCCTCAACTTTCTCTTTGGCCGTTAGTTTTTGATCTTTGGTACTTTCAGGATTTCGAACCTCTTCCAGACTGCTTTCAAGTTCTTTTTGTTCTTCTTCGGAATTCGAATATTTTTTGAAAATCTCTACTAGTTGTTCTTCAACTTCAGAATACTTGAATGTAGAATTTTCGATAGAATCAGCAAAAATATTCTGGCCACCTTCATTGATTACTTTATCTATTTTCATATTTTTATTCTCGTTTGATGTTCCGCCAAAAGTTGCTTTTGAAGAACCGTGTAGGTTTACTTGTTCGATTATTGTCGTACCTTGAAAATCTGATTTGCTTTTTAAATCGATATTATTATAACCAAATAATTCATTAAGATAAACGTCATCGGCGCTTTTTGGACAAACTACAATTCTGTTTCCTTTGTTCTTTCTTTTTCTCAAAAACTTAAATTCATATTGATGAGGTGTACCTGAGTTTTTGCAATCATTGCATAAACAAGGAATTCTTTCTTCATAGTGTGCTTCAGATACCTTATCGATAACTGACTCAAATTCATACCTTATTATTGATAGAAGTTCAAGGTTATCAATGCCATCAATTTGTAATTTGATTTTCCGATTTATTGTTTCGTTGGTTAAAAGTGCTTTATTCCCCTCTCTACTTATAGATCTTCGCAAATGAATTGATACTTAAATAGTGTTTAAATGTCTGCTTTTATATCTTCACTCCAATTGTCCCTGTCACACGATAATGGGACCGCAAAAAGACAAGATATATTGCAACAGGAACATCTCACAGCTGATGTAAATACAACTGTTGAAAGACCAATAAAGAAAAACGGAACTAAATATTGGCAAAAATGGGTTTTCCCTCAGAAATCCTGGACAGAAAACCAGACCTTAGACATATTCCTCTTGCAAAATCCTGGTTCCCAGCTTTCCTATTATCGGACTCAAGCTGCTTTTCTTATTCTATAAGCAGTTACTCTCGTTTCCTGAAAACTTTTAATTTCCAAATCAGTAGGAACATCTTTCGCGTTCTTCAGTACAAAAGGAACTGCTTTATCTCTGAAAACCATAGCGGGAGTGGCACTACCAAGATACTCATGAGGACGCCAAACGTTATACCATTCGGTGAATTCATTGCAGAGCTTTACCAAGTGCCGATACCCTCGAATGATAGCAACTTTTTTCAGCCATTCATATTTCAAGGTTTCAATCACACGCTCAGTCACAGCGATGCTTCCGTGTTCTCCAATAGCACCATATCGGATTTTCACTCTATTTGAATCAATGAATTCCCTAAAAGCTGCACTGGTAAAGACACTTCCATGATCGGAAATGAGATGCTTGGGCTTTCCAATATTTTCGAACACCGCTTCAAGTGCATTGATCACAAATCCAGTGCTGGGTCCTTCAAGTGGTGTGACTGCCACAACTTTACGGGAGAAATGATCGATGGCGACCAGAACATGGATCTTCCATAGACCCCAATAGTATACTTCTGTTAAATCAATACTCCAGAGATGATTAGGATACCAAGCTGGAATCCGGCAACCATTTTCACTATTGGTCACGTGATTCTTTGGACACGTTTTTAATGGTGGCCCGCTCCTGGGCTTGGGACGCTGTAAGATATTTCGAACGGTTGAAGCCGCAAGGAATATATTCAGGAGTTTCAATTGATTGGAAATTCGAATTCGTCCCCAGTCAATGTTATCTCTAGAAATTCGCCAAACCAAAGCAGCCAGGGATTCCGGCGTTTTATTCCAGGGTTGTCGAGTAGAATTGGGAATATTGTTAATTCGTCTTAACCATCGATACAAGGTGGACCTGGCAATACCAAAAGTCTTTGGTACTTGACGTCGAGGGATTTGGAAATACTCCATATGCCAGAGAATGAATAGTCTCTCTTTTGAAGTATGTCGGGGTTTACATGATGATTGGATTTGTTTTTGAAAAACTTTAATCCGTGTTTCTAACTGATAGATCCGATCACGGAGGAATATGATTTCTTTGTCCTTCTCATCAATTGGCATTATAGCTATTGATTCCAACCCGCGTTTTCGAGATTTCCCTGCCCAAGCAGCAGCCAACAAGGCAGACTTCAAAATCATGGATACGGCATAAGCGATGATTTCTTTTTTGTTGGTCATTTTTGACTTAAAACTCCGTGAAATTGAGTTTCAAATGACCAACAAATAACATAGAACCGGTCAAACCCACAATGGGTTAGTGGTTTAATAATGAAATATTATCAGTTTATTGGCTGGTCCCATTGTCGCGTGACAGGGACACCATGTCGCATTTCCCGCCACCTCCACCATAAAGAAAACTACTGTAACTCAATAACAACAAGGATAAGTCCCTGTTCACTCCTGATTTCTAGATTATACCTAAACCCTAGCAGTACCCCCGATTCCTTGTAAGTACCTTCTCAATACTGCTTTAGGTTACATCTGCAAAAAATAATTAAAGATTTTGAAATAATTGTTGAATTTGGAATTGATTGCTGTTACTTTTCCTTTGGCTCTTTCTATTGCATAAAGGAATTTTCACGAGCGGATATAGTCCAAAGACTCACCAAGCAACAAGTACAATAGTATTATCTCATCAAAGTATCGATTTGCTGATTTTTAATAACCCAGCATAAGGGATAGTATGAAAAAGTATACGCATGCGTGGTTAGCTTTGAAAGCCGTTGAATATCTCAAAGGCCTTGAAGGAAAATTCAACGAAGACAGAAATAAGCACCTCAAACGATTCCTATCGTTCATTTCAAAATACCCCAACACATTCGTCCGTGGTGCCTGGTTTCCAGATACGGTAATAAAGGACAATACTCAAGGTGGACATACCTGGAAGTACTTTCTCGATCCTCAAAACGGTAAAACCGAAAAACGACGACCCCCATCCCATAATCAATGCCTTCAATTTGTTGAGGGTAAGCTTAATCGAAAAATCTCACTAGACAAGAGGATCAGTGATCTCCCTGATAGATGTGAAGCATTAGGGCAGATGATCAGAGACTCAATCCTTATCACCAATAAGACTAAGAGTGGAGATGTGGTTGCTTTTAATGATAGCCAGATCGCATTCCTATTCCTCATGCTTTCCCACTACATCTGTGATGCCCATGTCCCTGTTCAAAATCGGTTTTTTAATAAGGAGCGCAACCAATATGACCATAACAAAGGAAGACGTTGTCAGAGGACTCATGACTCGAATCGATATTGATCGGCCTAAAGGAAAGAGTCTAGTTGAATCCGTGTTAAAATTAGTCAAAGATTCACTCTCTTCATTTTGTTCAATGAAAAATTCAATAATACAAATTGATCTTTATACAATATTAACAACTGTATGATAGTTAAAAGGAGAATTCAATATGGACATGCCTATCTTAATTCCTATTCCCATAGAAACAAAAGGCAAATTTTTTCTAGTAATATCGTCTATCAATGATGGTTATTACCAATTTTACATCTAACAAATTAAAAAGGCAGGGCGTAATGAGCCATATTGAAATCAAAGAGAGATCTACTCTGGAAAATGCATTAGATGAAATCACGGATACATTACTCATTTATTATGGGAAAGAAGCGACCAAGAATGCTTACAGGGATTCAAAAATATGTGACTTGCGTATAGGTGAAAGAGTTTTTTATATTCAATTTGGAACCATTGTTGACGACACAGAAAAAACAGACTGGTTTAAAAACACTTCAGAAGTGTATGTGATACTTTGCAATGGAGGAACCAGTATAGAAATCCAAGGTTCAGTTTCCGATTTCTACACAGAAGATGGTGAGTTTGATTGTTTGGAATTTAGAAAAATTATGAATTCATAGGTTTATCTGGGCATGAGGATATCTCATAAGTCTTATTGAGGTCGAATATAAGAAAGAGAAGGCAATGGAAAAGATTATTTACCTTATCTGTGGATTTGTTTGTTTAACAGTTGTTTCTTGTAGTATGAATCGACGAATCATTGATCCTTCGACCTCTTTGGAACATTCTCTATTTTTTGTAGAAAATGCTAAAAACGGTACCAAATATTACCTCAGCAGTCCCACCATTATTAAGAAAGGTTCGACCCATACAGTACAACAAATCCAAGCTCCTGCTCTTGTTGACATGGACAGCCGGATTGAGATTAAACTCCTCAAAGGTGAGTTGTCGAAATCAGGGGATCCTATAGCCTCTAGGAGAGCGAAAGAGCTAGAAGATTTACAGGAAAATTTATTGAAAGTTTTAAGTGCTCATCATACTTTACTCAAAAAAATAGAAGCCGAAATCAAGTCATATTGGCCAGCCAAAACTCTTCCAAAGAGCCTTTCGAGAAAAGAACGGATGGCGACTCCGGAGTTTATTAGGTTCTTGAAAGATAGAAAGGCTAGAAAATCCGCAGGAAAACACCTTATAGGTCAAATAGAAAATATATGGCCAAAAGATCATCCACGGCGTAAAGAGGTATCGAGGCGAGCATCGAAATTAAGTGACATTGAGTTTTATGAGTTTATTCAGGACGAGTTGGAAAAAACATCTCAAGAATTAGAAGCCTTGAAGAAACGATTGAGCTATACTCTGCGACTTGAAGCTATACTGCAATCTCCTGATCAAGAAAATGTTGCGATTCATTTGCAGGGATATGATCGATTGGATGAAGGACACGTCCAATTGAAAGACCCCTTGGGTTTGAAAATGAGTGCGAGAGAACGCCAACGTTTTAATGATCTTTGGGAACAGTCTGCTCAATTAGCAAAGCAAGCAAATGAGATCAAAAATCAAGAGAAATCTATAAAGGCAACTTTTAAAAAACTCACTCAACGAATTATTGGTGTAGATGGAGAATTAGGAGCTGAGTTAGAGAAATTATTTTCTGACCTCGATACTAAAAACTCTAATTCATTGATTTCCAGAACGAAAACTAAACTGGAAG
>Ga0208904_1001166_pt1 | contig 18557 bp, 36 predicted proteins | sample AntAceMetag02UKB_FD_184774 | JGI IMG/M metagenome (GOLD analysis project Ga0208904, IMG submission 184774) | Saline lake microbial communities from Ace Lake, Antarctica - Antarctic Ace Lake Metagenome 02UKB (SPAdes) (version 2) | ecosystem: Environmental > Aquatic > Non-marine Saline and...
GGCAAGGGCGGTAAGGGCTGCGGCAAGGGCGGTAAGGGCTGCGGCAGGGGATGCGGCATGGTATGCGGCATGGGATGCGGCAGGGGCTGCGGAACGTGACTGGCAGAAAGAGCGATTTCTGCAATACCTGAATGAGGAGGTTGTTTAATGTTCGGAGAAGTATGTATCAACTGCGGGCATCTGAACTGGCGAAGGCTACTGAGTTATGCCCTGCCTATCCGGTGCAGCAAGTGTGGCAGGCTGCTGCATGTGTATAGATAGCGAGACCCAAATAAATAAAGGAGGCTAAAATGAACTTACAAGAAATCAGGGAATATGTAGAGGACAATAACGAACCCGGTCTAACGACTCCTGAATTAGACCACGTAGCTATGTGTTGCCAGCACATTAGCAGGTGGTATTATGAGGATTACCCACTAGGGGGATTCTTGACAGCAGTTGTAAAGAACAATCTTATACAAGCAGTTTTCCAAGCAGACGATATAAACCTTAAAGCCTTGAAATTGTATGCCTGGTTTCTTACATGGAATCTACCATCCGATTGGCGAGCAAAGGCACAGAGTGACTACCTGCGTCTACTTTAAATAAATAAAGTAGACGGAGTCATTACGGGTAACACAAAATAAAGGAGAGTGATGTTTTATTTAATAGAGTTGGGCAGGGTGGCAGTGATGATACGGACGACAGAGTACCGTGGTAGTTGTTGTTACCCGCCACGGTTCTTGAGATTGCAATTATTCAAGTGGGATTTGGAATTACACATTGGCAGTGTTAAGGACACATTGAAAGCATTAAGAGCGATACTAAATAAAGGAGAGTGATATGGAAAACGAGTTACAGATATTTGAGGCACCAAAGGCTATGGTAGCGCGGGCAAAGGAGGCGGCGGTAGCCCTCCAGGGAGTTATCAACTCTAAGCCTAAACCGGTGAATATCAGGGGTGAGCAGTACATCGAGTATGAGGACTGGCAGTTATTAGGTCAATTCTTCGGGGTGGCTGCACAGACGGGTGATGCCAATCCCGTGGAGGTCAACGGGGTGCGCGGGGCCAAGGCCACAGGTAAGTTATATAACATTCACACAGGGCAAATACTCGGTGATATAGGAGCCGAGGGCTACTGCATGGTAGACGAGGATAAGTGGGCAAACAGCCCGTGGTATCAGTTGTCGAGTATGGCGCAGACGAGGGCCGGCGCCAAGGCTCTCCGTAACCGCTTTGCCTGGGTGGTAGTATTAGCAGGTTACAGGCCGACCCCCGCCGAGGAGATGCCGACTGATGATACCACTGTCCAGAAGCAGAGCCAGCAGCAGCAGATGGCTACCGAAGCCCAGCGCAAAAAGATATTTGCCACGGCTAAGCAGATGTGGGGCGGGTCAGCCGAAGAAGTCAACGCCACACTGCACGACATAATCCTGAAGAAATACCAGACGGAGCATACCAGCGACCTGACTAAAAAGCAGGCCTCGGAGTTAATAGAGTTTATAGAGTCCGGCCAGGGTGTGCCGGTTGATGACGATAAAGTAGATTAACAACTGAGATGGTGTCCTCTCCAAAAACCATCGGAACCTTCTATACTGAGGGATAGAAGAAGAGGCGAAGGCAAAACATCCGAGCCATCACACCAGCCCTGCGGGGTGTTCGACCCACCCTGCGGGGCAATAAAGGAGGTAAAGTAATGAAGTGCATCGGTTTCGGTGAATTTGAGGGTAAATGCATTAATGAGGCAGGCACTAAATGGTCGCCATATTGGTGTGAGCGCTGTAATACTTTAAGGTTTGAACATATAGACAAGCGTTTCGCAAAACTAGGCAAGCGATTTGATGAACTCAAAGCCTTTGGGAAGGGTGAGCGAGCCAGCCTCAGCGAGTAAACCTAGAAGTATGAGCAGGCCATAAAGAGAGATAACAAAAAGCCATGGGGACATCTTATCACCTGTTATGTCTGTGGTAAGTCAGGCGGCACCCTGGTCAAGGTGGACGATAACAAATACAAGCACCAGAAGTGCCACGAGTAACGCTTGACATCCTTACTTAAGTATGTTATGTTTATGGTGGAGGTTTAATATGGCAAGTAAAGTAATCACTATCTCTTTACCAGAAGCATTAGAGTGGAAGTTGACACAACTGAGTAAAAAGTCCGGAGTGCCTAAATCAGCCCTGATATCTAGAGCATTGTTATTACTAATATCGGATATTAATGTCTACCATACCAAATATGCCGATTTCGGCCAAGACTATTCCCTTGAGGATATCGAAAAGGAATATAAAGGGCAGGGAGAGAATGGCTAGACCAAGCAAGAAGACGGTTGACTATTTCCCGCATTATGTTAATACCAGTGAAAAGAAGACTCTATACATTTTAGAAAGCAAGTTTGGCATAGTAGCCTATGCCTTCTGGTTTAAATTGTTAGAGATTCTAGGTTCATCACCCGGCCATTATTTCCACTTCGATAACCCCGCTGAGTGGCAGTTCCTGATGGCAAAAACCAAGGTTAGCGATGATATTGGACGACAGATACTTGATGAACTCGCATTATTAGAGGCCATTGATAAGGATTTATACGAGGGAAAGTGTATTTGGTCGAACAATTTTGTGGATGGATTATCAGAAGTTTACCGGAGACGACAACTCCCTTTACCCCAAAAGCCGAGTTTAAACAGTCAAAAACCACCACACTATGGAGTTATTGACGGCAATAACCTACCAAAGGCTAAGGTTTCTACAGACGAAAACACACAGAGAGAGGAAGTAGAGGAAGTAGAGGGAGTAGAGGGAGTAGAGAAAAAAACACACAAAAAAGGTTATGGGGAATTTAATAACGTCTTATTAACTGATGAGGAATACCAGAAACTAATAGACCGGTTCGGTGAATCTGGAGCGCTTGAACGGATAGAGACGCTCTCTACTGGGATAGCCAGCAAGGGCTATAAATACCAAAAACACTATGCCACTATATTATCCTGGGACCGCAAAGACAAAAAGGAGGCTGCCAGTGGAAAGCATCGGGGAAATAATGAAACGGTTAGAGGTGCCCCTAAATACTCAGAGCCACCAGTCTATAACGATTGACTTGGATAACAAGTGTGAGTGGTGTAACGGGGCCGGGTTTATTCACCCCTTAAAAGAGACAGGGATGGTGGATTATTCCTCGGTTGTCCCGTGCCGGCACTGTATAACACCAGAGCAGATAAGACATCGACTCGGTGTATCAAGTTTGGACTCGACTTTTAATAATTTCCATGAGGTGGCCGGGTCCGGGGATGCACTGAAAGCCGCGAAGCAAATGGCGACATTAACCACTGACTGGAAACTACTGCTCATATACGGCAAATGGGGCAGCGGTAAAACGCACCTGCTTGAATCTATAGCTATAGAGTTATGGGAGCAGGGTAGGGATGCAACAATTTACATATTCCCCGAGTTCATTGGTAGATTAAAAGAGACGTTCGACCGGTCAAGGGATTCTAAAGATGATACATTCGGCGACGTTATGAATGGTATTTGCAAAAAGCAGTTCCTGTTGATAGATGATGTGGGAGCAGCCGGCAGTTTCACCAACTTTGCCCTGGCGCAACTGGAGAGGATTATACTTGCCCGTTACAGAGAGAACGCCTTCACTGCCTTTACCACGAATGTTGATTATAACGAGTTACCGGAATTTATCGTATCCAGGTTCAGCGATACAGAGAAAGCCAGAATTATATACAACCGGGCCGGGGATTATAGGCCGAGAAAGGGGGTTAAATGAGACAAGCAACGATTGGTGATACAACGATAACTCTAGATGATACCGACTACCAGACGTTACTGAGCAGGACGGACTTGAATAATATTACGAGGGGCAGAGCATGGTATGTAATGGATAAGTCATGTATCTGCGATAGGCACACGAAAGGCCTCAGTTGTTATAAATGCCCGTTGTTAGATGGGGTTAAGTGCGCAAGGTTGTTTAATCTCATATCTCAAACAGAGGTTCTCGTTTTACGTAGGTATGAGATTCATTGGTCAGAAAAAGATAACGAAGAAGTTCGCGCCGGTATCCAGCGTGTCCATGACTGGCTGTTAAACATGGAGGTAGTATGAGTAACAAAACCTGTCCACAGGGTTATAACAGGGAGTGCCGTGACTGCCAGTATAGCAAGGATGGATTATGTGACTACCCGTATATGAGGGAGTTGTCGCTGGCAGGGGTAAGGGCGGTTACTGAGTCTATGAAGAAGGAATGGGGGATTGAATGACGGAGACTGATATAAAATTCACGATTAAGGAATACTTGAACCTGCGGGGGATATTCAACTTCTCGATAACCCAGGGACTCGGTAGTTACAAAGGTGCACCGGACAGGATTATGCACTTCCAGGGGCGGGTTGTTTACCTGGAGATTAAAACGCCCAAGGGAAAGTTATCAGACTGGCAGGAGGCGTTCAAGGCTCAGTGCGAGCAGGACGGGATAGAGTATTTTGTTGTTAGAAATCTGGACGAGGTAATAGAGGTAACAGGGTGAGTAAACCGAGATTGTTGGATTTGTTTTATAATATGAGTATGGATAGAAATCAAGCAGGGCAGTTTATGAAGGGAACAAATGGTAACACCTTTGAAGGTTTTGGTATTTGGTATGACACAAAAGGCTATCCTTGTATTTGGATTGATAATAAAGGTATTAGGCTCCATGTCTATATATGGGAGAAGGAAAATGGGCGGAAGCCAAAGGGATACGATGTCCACCATAAGGATTTAGATAGGTTGAATTATAATATTAGTAACTTAGAATTACTGAGTTTTTCTGACCATAGTAAGGTTCATGCTGGTTGGATTAAGGCTAATGGTGAATGGGTTGCAAATCCTTGCACTCGATGTGGCAAATTGAAACCACTATCTGAATTTTACCTACGGAAAGGATATACACCAACCGCATTATGCAAGTCTTGCCAAAATATTGTTACATCTGCTAGAAATAAAACCATACCAGAAAAAAGAAGGTTATACAATCAACGCTGGTATGCTAAGAAAAAGGGGGTGATGCCAAATGCCAAAGAATAAGCCGAGGTTGCTCGATTTGTTCTGCGGCGCCTGACCGGTGGCGCCACGAAAGGATATCAGATGGCTGGTTTCTATGTGGTCGGGGTTGATATAAAACCTCAGCCGCACTATTGCGGAGACGAGTTCTATCAGGCTGATGCTCTGACATTTCCACTTGAGGGTTATGATACTTACCATGCCAGCCCGCCGTGCCAGGGATATTCAGTATGCACCAAACTAGACCAGCGAAGTAATTATAGGAAGTTAATAAACCCTATCCGGAATAGACTCGTAACTATGGGGTTGCCATACGTGATTGAGAATGTTATGGGAGCAAAGAAAACGCTAAAAGCTAATCTTATGCTTTGTGGCACAATGTTCGGCTTACCTATACACAGACATAGGCTTTTTGAAATATATCCTGACGTAATGATACTTTCAAGCCCATGCCACAAAAGAGCCGATGTTATTTATATAACAGGGTCAAGGCGTGATAGCAATGGGGATTATGCCCGAGAACCGTCAGGCCAAGAACGCAAGGACATTATGAGTATGCCTTGGGCCACCATAAATGAAATAGACGAGGCAATTCCCCCGGCATACACGGAATTCATAGGCAAGTATCTTATACAGGTAACAGGGGAGGGGGTAGCAGACCATGAAACAGAGCAGGAGGGGTAATGAATAAGAAATACCAGATATACGCTGAAAGGAGAATAGGTTGATTGAAGTTTATCAAACTAAGTTTGGTGGGCAATCTGCCCCGACCGAAGAGCAGGGGAATTGTTGGCAAGCGGCTGTTGCCTCAGTGATGGAATTACCACTTGATAGAGTGCCCAATATTCAAGAATGGGGTCAGGATGAAGATGGCGTTTGGTTTGATAAATTTCGCAAGTGGTTGTCTATCTATGGCTTGGGTTTGTTATGTATTTTGCCTCCAGAGAATTCAAACAACAGCACTCAGGGTTATCACCTAATTGAATGTGAGAGCACCACGCTTGTTGGAGAGCACCACGTTCTTGTTGGATTAAACGGAGAGGTGATATTTGACCCAAATCCTAACGCTAAATCCATCGGGAAGCAGATATACCACTTTCTATTTACAGTATTAAATCCTAAGCAAGGCAACGAGGTTGACAGCGATATAGAGTTATGAGACAGACAATGAAAGCTATATCAGATAAGAGGCGCCGGCAGATTAAAGAAGAGCGGGTTATCAGACAGAAACTATGGGAGCGCTGTGGTGGCCGGTGTGAGAAGTGTGGGAGATTACCCGACTGGCGGGGAATTCACCCCCACGAGAAGTTATTCAGGAGTCAGGGCGGGAAACTGAGTATGGAGAACTCAATTAAGTTGCCACGATGCCGAGCATGGGCTATCTAATAAGAGGGGATATGGAGTTTAACGAGATAATAGCGAACCTACCGGCGCCGTATTACCGCGATAACCAGGCGGACATCGCTATCTATTGCGGGGATTGCAGGGAGATACTGCCGCTGTTGCCCGATAAGAGTGTGGACTTGGTACTGACTTCACCACCTTACAATATAGGCTTAGATTATGGTGACAGTTTTATAGACAAAATATCCGATGACGAATGGCATAAATTCACGGACGATTGGTTGAGAGAAGGTTATCGGATTGCTAGTGACGGTTGCCGTATGTATGTGGCTGTATCTGAAAAAATGCTGTGGTGGTTTAAGCCTATGCTAGAAGATGTTGGCTGGACTTACTCTCAAATATTCGTCTGGTGTAAAACCAACTTTGTCGGAGGCACTAGACGGATATCGGGAGAGTGGAATGCAATGACGGACTGGATACTTATATCACGCAAAGGTAAAAGACTCCCGATGATTAGGTGGAATGATACCAACACGGTAAATTGGTATGCCTGCGCAACTCCGCAATCTAATTTTAATGAAGGGCGGTATGGTCCAGCGCAATTACCAATTAAATTAGTTAGCCGTTTAATATCTCGTACACCAGGAGATATAATTACAGATCCGTTTATGGGAACTGGCACAACACTACGGGCAGCCAAAAACCTAAACCGCAAGTGCATCGGTATTGAAATCTCAGAGGAGTATTGCGAGATAGCCGCCAAACGTTTGAGTCAGGGTGTAATGGAGTTAATCTAATAAGAGGGGATAGGAGGACAAGGTGAATATATATTTATCAGGTGGGTTCTACTCAGGGTGGCAAAGCCAGGTAAAACAGGGTGCGCCGAGCCATGAATATTTTAATCCTGAAACAGATAGCCAGCAGATTGCCATTTGTGGCTTTGTATCAGAGGACATTGCGGGTATAGACTGGTGTGATTTATTACTAGCCTATAAACAGACGTCATCACCTTATCATACTGGATTAGCGGCAGAGATAGGATACGCTTATGCAAAAGGTAAAATAATAATCTTAGTTGATGAATTTGATAGAATAGACGGGTTTTTAGCAGGCATGAGCAAGAGGGTGTATAACAATTTACAATCCGCTATTGATTATCTTAGTGGGCTATCTAATAAGAGGGGATAGGAGGACTGATGATTAAAGGTGATTTCTTTAAAGCACTAACTTTTATGAAGAATGATATACCTGAGCCTCTGAATGAGACAACTGCCGTTCTGTCGTATGAGGTTGGCCGGATGATGGAACATGCTATGTATATGCTCTGGGAAGGCAAAGACCGTGCCAGGATAGGGTTCTTCAAGTCCGAGTTGATAGATGCTATTGCTCAGTGCGTCTTAATCTGCGAGTCTCTCGGCGTTGACTTTGACGAGATGAAAGAGCTTGGCATTGAGAAGGCTATGGAGAGGTTCACGGGAGTGGAGAGAAAGTGATGGATAATTGGCAGGATTTAGTATTTATGATAGGCGGCTTTATCTTTGCACCATCTCTACTGTTTATGATACTGGGTAAGGATAAACCCCCAGTGAAAACAAGTCTACCGACTGCGCTTGTTTTAACCGCCTATATCGTTTGTTATATCACTATGGGTTTTTGGTTAGCTACTATATCAACTACACTCACAGCAATATGCTGGTATGTTTTGGTTTTCAAAAAAACGAGGGAGAAATGATTGATTGATTTAGAAGCCATAAAAGAGAATGTAGAAGCGTTATATCCGGCGTTCAAGGCTTACGTTAAGAAGAGGGGCTTTGCTTCCTACCCCACAATGCCGGAGATAAAACTGTGGTTTGAGTTTATGAAATTTATAGAAGAGGTTGATAATGGCATATCTAACGCAGTGTATCAAAGGCGGGAGTAGTTACGGTCATACTGGCTGGCTTATCGAGTTCGACTATGACCGTCAGATACTGGCTGAGTTGAAGAGAATCCACCCGTCCGGCAGGGAGTGGGACCCGGATAACAAGGTCTGGTGGATCAGCGAGGTCTACGATAACGAATTAAACGAGCTATTCTCGAACTGGTATTCACTGGCCAAGAGCCAGGGAACGTTGTTATAGGAGGGCTGATTGCAAGAAGAATATTACAAGCCCGGGCAGATAACCTTCAGGCGCAAGCACATCATATGGATACTGGAACACATTGACATCATGCGACAGGGGATTTACCCGCCGGACCCGAGGCGCAGTGGGTATGTAGATTCGCCAGGGAAACAGAATAATGCCAGCGCTACATTTGAGAAGGCGTGCCAGTTAGCCGGTGAGGTGGATGCACGGCTGAACAGGTGCGGAGTGGATGGGCTGATGGTGAGGGCGTATTTCACGGGGGCGGCGGACGAGTCTGACCTAGCGAGGCACACGCACATGACGGTCTACGATGTCACCAAACACATCAGGAGCACCATGTCGTATTGCGTGGGGTACAGGCGCAAGGGGATTACTTACAAAGAGCATAAAAACCACAGGGGGAAGCATGACCGAGTATAACTGGCTACCAAATAAGGGGATAATTTGAATTGTCCTAGTGAATATGTTACAATGAAGTATGAACAAAAAATTAAATTATGAGCAGTGGTTGTCAGAACACCCTAGTATTAGAAGTGTTAGGGGTCGGGATATAGGCAAGGAAAATTGGGCTGCAGGTATGCTGTATGTTATATTAATTTGCCCAAAATGCAGACTAGAACGATGGGTTTTACTAAGAGACATATTGGCAGAACGGAGGGTTACATCGCTGTGTAAGCCTTGTTGGCGGGAATATGGGGGTCTACGAGGCGAAGCAAATCATAATTGGGGTGGAGGGCGACACGTGGGTGGTGGGGAATATATCTATTGTTATGTTTCTAGTGATGATTTCTTTTACCCAATGACTACCAACCGAACTAGAACTGGTGGATATGTTATGGAACATAGATTGGTTGTAGCCAAGGCAATTGGTAGATGCCTGTTGCCATGGGAGATAATTCATCATAAGGGGGTTAAATATACTGGCACAAAAAATAGACAAGACAATAGATATCCAGAGAATTTAGAATTGTTAGCAGGGAGGGTTGAACATGCCCCATACAATATACTGCAACAGCAAATGAAACGGTTGCAAAAAGAAAATGATGAGTTGAGGAATATGCTAAGGGAGATAAAGAGATAATCCATTTAACCGAGTCATACGGTAAACGGGTCAGAGGTAAGGACGTGCCGATAATAAGAAAAGGAGGGTAACTATGGAAGATTTGAATGACTTAAGAAAACGGGTGGATGATTTACAAAGACAGGTTGAAACTGCCACAGAGGATAAAGTGACAGCTCGTTACTGTCCGAAATGTGGACGGCACACCGCACAATTTATCTACCCCGGATACCCCGGCGACTATATATGTGTAATCAGGCTGTGGATGTGCCTGAATTGTGGCACGAAATGGAAACGAGGGGACGTAGAATATAAAGAAAGGGAGGAGGGTAAATCATAATGGAATCACTGATAATCGGGGTCATAGTTGGGATTGTATTAGCTATTGCATTTACTGCCATGGTGGTATTAGGTAAGAGCCAGGCCAAGAAGGATGCAAAGGCGATGATAGCCGAGGGCAGGATTACTAATATCAAGAAATACACTATCACTATGAACTGCCTAGCTAAAATCACCGGCGACCTAGAGGCGGTAGACCTGTATCAGCAGCTCAAACAGTTAAAACTGGATGTATAATGGAGATGATAACCCCCTGAAAGTTCCGCACTTTGTGACTGGAGTGAGGAACTATATTTTAGTACTTGACATTTGTTTGAGACTGTGATAAGGTTGACATCGTGGGTAGTGGTGTGAGAAGAGCACCACGATGACCCCGTATATATTTTATGGTGGGCCGGGACACGCCCGGCCCCAGCGATTCGATAGCTCGTCAGTGATGGCGGGCTATTTATTTAGTGGAGGTGCGTACTGGAAGTCGTTATCAGGACAATCAAATATCGCAAGCCGGACGTCTTTTATTTATATCCATTCTCTGACTTGCATTTAGGTTCGATTGATTCTGCGGAGACCGCTGTAGCCCATAAAATCAAAGAGTGTGCTAACAGGGGTTACTACGGGTTAGCCCTGGGAGTTGGTGATTATGCCGACTGTATAACCAAAAACGACAAACGGTTTCGCATGAACGGGCTGGCTGACTGGGTAGAGCCGGGCAATATCGTAGATTCTCAGCGCCGGAGGGCGAGTCAGGTATTATCGCCACTTGTTGAGCAGAAGCAGTTAATAGCCCTGGGGACAGGCAACCACGAAGAGAGTATACACAAGTTCCATGATGACGACATTGTAAGGAATCTGTGCCGGGACCTGAAGGTTCCATACGCCGGCTATCAGGCATATATCGTTTTAAGGTTCGAGCGCGAAAACTCTAACGAGCGCCACCAGTTACTTATACATAGCTGGCATGGTTCGGGTGCTGCCCAAACAGAGGGGGCAAGGCTAAACCGGTTAATCCGTCTGGTCAATGAGATTGAGGCGGATATTTATTTAATGGGACACCTCCATGCGATGACCTCGCATACACCTGATAGATTAGTCTACCGCAATGGCAGGATACGGAGCATGAAGCTGGCAGCCACACTGACGGGCTCTTGGCTCAAAACGTATAACCAGCCGGAAGAGGGCGAAACATTAGACCCCACTTACGGCGAAGAAAAGGGATACAAGCCGAGCCGTATCGGGTGCCCGGTATTACGTATCAAGCCGAATAATTTTAATGACCCCCGCGAGGACGTGGTGGTGATAGAGAGTTGATGCGAGTTATCTACATAGCAGGTCCTTACCGTGCTGAGACCAAAGCAGGGATAGCACATAATATAAAACACGCAAGGGAGGCCGCTGTCAGGATGTGGCAAGAAGGCTATGCGGTCTTTTGTCCCCATATGAATACGGCGTGGTTTGACGGCGTAGTGCCTGATGTTACGTTCCTGTTGGGTGACATAGAGATATTGTCTAGGTGTGATGCCATCTACCTGTTAAAAGGGTTCGATAAGTCGGTGGGTGCCCGGCGGGAATATGCCGTAGCACGTAAGTTAAAACTTGAGATAATCTTCGAGGAATTAAAGGAGGATTTATGAAAGCAGTTTTATGTCCTGTGTGTAACGGGACTGGGCAGGTATCAGACACTTATAATTATTACCATCCGTCTAAAACCTGTCACGGTTGCGGTGGTACGGGGTGGGTGGCTGTGCCGGAGGATAATACACCTGTTATCAGATATAAGTTTAAAGATGGTGATATTTCCCGAGTCGAAGATAATCTCAATGCTACATCAAAAACAGATAATCCATCTACAAGAATAGGAATAGACAGCACTAATACACTTATACTCTAACCGCTTTTACATCATGAAGATTGAGTTTATAGCAAGTCTACCTGATATCCAGTCGGCTATCAATATAGGCGGTGATGGTGCTACCAGGCTGAAACTGGATATACCGGAGTCGGAACTGGCAGAGGCGGTGAAACTGGTCTTATTTAAGGGCATGGCGTTCAAGGTGATTATTGAGGATACCTTTATTTAACGATTGTAGTCCGCCCACACTGGTTGCATTTCCAACGCTGTACCTTAGTCCGGCCCGACCATACGAACCCTGACTTGTGCATGGTATGTCCGCAGTCCGGGCAGGTGGCACTCTCTTTTTTATCAGTCATTGATTCCCTCCTCTATTGTATTATGGTGCCACGTCTTAGCACTCTAGGCGGGAGATGGTGGCGTATCATCTCGGCCCTGGTTGCCATCTCGCCATCGGCACAAGCGTTGAGGTCATCACCCCTGTTATAACTGAGACTATCACTGATTGCCTGGGTAGAGTAGTGTTCCACTCTACCAATTACCCCACCCTGCTCTAACATCCCATTGACTGTATTGGTGATTTTGATTGTTACCCCTGTTTTAGTCCATTTTGCTTCCATCTTGTTACCTCTATTTATTTTGTAAGCTAATCCCAGAGGTGCCGTTCGGTGGCTTCCTCTCGCTCCTTGGTTATCTGTGCGATTATCTCCGGGTGTGTCTCGTCAAATGCCTTTAACTCTACCCTAGTGTCGTCTATCCATTTTATCTGCTTTGCCATTTTCCCGTGCCTCCTTAATCTCTATAGTTATACTATAGCATAGCATAACGCAGTTGTCAATAGGTTTTGGAACTATTTTTATGAAAAACTTTGAACGTTACATAACGGTATTAAAGCAAATCAGGAGTGAGAGAGGCGAGTTCTGTGAGTGCTGTGGGGTGCCTGCCACACACGGGCATCATATAATACCAGTGTCAGAAACATCAATAGCTAGTGAGCTGGTATTTGAGCCGGCTAATATTATAATACTCTGTGATGATTGCCATGCCCTGACTCCCCCTCTATTGCGCAATATATCAGACTGGGGTGCCGCCAGAATACGGAGAGGAATAGCACTAAATGGACAGGCCTGAATGTAACTCAAAAGCTCCTGATACTACACAGCCAATAGAAATGCTACAATACTTGTTAGATATCGAGATGAAGAGGTTGGAAACTGCCGTGCGTATTGAAAATGAACGAAATATAGTATTCCCTGAGACGATAGTTATAATAAGGGACATACAGAAATTGATGGGGGCGATATACGGAGAGAATAAAAAACCAAAGAATGATAGTAACCGTAAAAGACTACTACCGTCTGAAATAGTTAGAAACAGAAATGAGCAATAGACTAACACAAAAACAAGAGACTTTTTGTCTTAAATACTTTGAATTGGGCAACGCTACTGAGGCTGCTTTAATTGCGGGTTACTCGCCTAAGACTGCCGATGTGATAGCCTCTGAAAACTTAGAAAAACCTAGAATTATAGACCGTATTCAAGAACTCCGTCAAAAGGTTGAGGATGCTAGTGTTGCCACTGTCCTTGAGCGTAAGCAGGTGCTTACCGAAATAGTAAGGGGCAGATTAACTGATTTCATGGAATGTGGGCAAGATGGGTCCTGGGTTAATATTGACTCAGATAAAATGAACACCCATGCCATTCTAGGTATTGATAGCAAGACTGAGTATGATGAGAATGGCTCTCATCCAACCGTAGTTACTAAAATACGCCTCCATAATCCCATTCAAGCAATCGCCGAGCTTAACAAGATGGAGAGGATTTACGATTCAGAGGGTAGCACTACTATAAATAACCAGATAAACAATGTCACCGTGGCCAGCGAGCAGGATAAGAAAAACGTAGAGCGGGTAATGAGTGGTGAGCGCACATAGGTTTACGGGTATATTCGGGCTTAACAACGAGGCGTGGTTATCCGGTAAGCGCCGGGCGTTGAACGAGGGCGGGACTGCATCATCAAAAACGTGGTCTATCCTCCAGCTTCTTTACATGATATCACTGTATACCAAGAGCGAGATAATGATATCAGTTGTTAGCGAGTCCCTGCCGCATCTCAAGAAAGGCGCAATACGTGACTTCTTCCGGGTGACGGGCGAGGATATAGACAGTTGCCCTTACTACAACAAGACCGACCACATCTACAAGCGGGGCAAGGGAACGGTAGAGTTCTTCGGGGCCGATGAGTCCGGCAAGGTCAGGGGGCCGAGGCGTGACATCCTGTTTATCAACGAGGGTAACAACGTGCCATGGGAGACGGCTAGGGGGCTGGATATTCGCACCAGGTTATTTACATTTGTTGACTGGAACCCGGTGAGTGAGTTCTGGGCGCATGAGCGCTGGATAGGACAGCCGGAGAATACATACATACATAGTACATACATGGACGCTGTGGACGTGCTACCGCCTGAGGTGGTGGCTAACATAGAGTCCAACAAGAACGACCCCAACTGGTGGAACATCTACGGGCTGGGGCGGATTGGTAAAATCGAGGGGCTGGTCTATCCTATGTTCGAGCAGGTCGGCGCATTACCTCCGGGTGATGTATTCTACGGCATGGACTTCGGTTACTCCAACGACCCCACCGTGCTTGTTAAGTGCATCATAAAGGGTGACGGGTTTTACTGCGAAGAACTGATTTACGAGAAGGGCTTGACTAATGACGCTATCGCATACCGCATGGCTGAGTTGGGGGTTATCAGGAACTACGACGAGATATACGCTGACAGCGCCGAGCCCAAGTCCATAGAGGAAATATACCAGCATGGTTTCAATATCAAACCGGCACCCAAGGGTGCCGGTAGTGTAGAGTATGGTCACCAGAAGGTCAGGCAGTATAAGCAGTTCTGGACGGCTGATTCTACCAACTGCATCAAGGAGCAGAGAAACTTCCGTTACGTGCCGGATAAGGACGGCAAGCTAACCGATAAGACAACCCACCAATGGAGTCATTGTCTTATAGCCGGAACACTTATTACAACTATAAAAGGGCAAAAGCCAATAGAGCAGGTTACGGTTGATGACTTTGTTTTAACTCGTAGTGGATGGCGAAAAGTTAAGGCTAGCGGAATGGTAACGCCCCTTGCTGATGTTTGCACTGTGACCTTTTCAGATGGAGTAACTATTACAGGAACACCCAGCCATAAGATACTTACTGGCAACGGGTTTATTCCCCTGCATTCTCTCCGATATGGTGATATAATAGAGGTATGCGAAGAGAACTCATTATTTACAATGGCGAGAAATATTACAGATACCCAGAAGCAAATGGCTGGGCAGATTCCCATTATTACCGGCGAAGAGAAAGTGGTAGAGAAAATCGCTATCTTCATCGCCAAATATGGATTGATAATCACGGGGCAATCCCGGAAGGTTTTGAAATCCATCACAAAGATCAAAACGCACTTAATAACAATCTTGCGAATCTTGAATGCTTGTATAGTCACTTGCATAAACTTAGACACCCACTTCCAGAGTGGAGAATTAAATGGTTGCAACAACACGTTGACAACATTAGACCATTATCAAAGAACTGGCATAGCACGGTTGATGGAATCGAATGGCATAGGCAACATGGTAGAGAGGCCTATAAAAACCGCGAGCCATTGGATAAGGTCTGTGTGCAATGTGGCAAGCCATTTAAGGATATTACCCGACAGCCAACAACTCGCTTTTGCTCAAACGCCTGTAAATCAAAATGGCGAAGGCAATCAGGACAAGACAACGAGACAAGAATCTGCACTTGGTGCAAGAAGCAATTCTCCGTTAACAAATACGATGACACCAAAACCTGTTCCCGTGTATGTAGTCAACGTCTCAGACGTTCTACCTAACAAGCAGGCAGTCTACGACCTTACAATAGATAAAGCCCCAGAGTTTTACGCCAATGGCGTCCTTGTGCATAATTCGATGGATGCGAGGCGGTATGCGATTATGGGTATAGCTGAGCCGGTGGAGCAGGAGACTATTATCATTTACGATGCTATGCAGGCGGTCAGAGGGTTAGAGCTATGAAGTGTAAGTTTTGTGGGGTGCAAACAAATCGGGCAAGTGTTTGTGGTAGTTGCCGAACTATCATATATCATATAAGAAGACTCGCACAGCCTCAAGATAGATTACAAACTAAGCATAATGACAATAATTGGGCGATTGCAGAAGTGGCAAGGCAATACGAAGGGGGCTCAATAGACGATGAGTAAGAAAAATAGAGAGGTTAATCTGTTCAAAGAAGTTTATCCACCTGACGAACTGGCTATGATATTCCGTGAAGCCTCCAAGAGCGTAGCTGATGCGTTATCTCTCGAGGACAAGGGCTGGATTAACATGAGCAGTGGCACCTCTATAGGGATACCGGCTAACGAGAGGATAAACAACCTTAAGCAGTCACGGACTTATTACACCTACGACCCGCTGGCGAAGCAGGCTATACGTCTGTGGACGGACTACACATTCGGCACGGGTATGAAATGGAACACGGACAATGATTCGGCCAAGAAGGTGATGGACAGTTTCTGGAACGCTAAAACTAACCAGTGTTGTCTGTCAGCCCGGGGGCAGCGCAGGTCCTCCGATAAACTACTGGTAGATGGGGATATATTCTTCGCCTTGTTCCTGGGGGCCAAGGGCGAGTCTACCATCAGGTGGATAGACCCTCTGGAGATAACCGAGATTATCACGGACGTAGACGACGTTGAAGATGTCAGATATTATAAAAGAGAGTGGAACGACGCCCAGGGTAAACCGAACACTGACTATTACCGCAGTACTACCAATATTAAAGATAAGGCGGCATTGCCTCAGACGGGTAGCGCCGTTACTAGCACACAGGAGGCGCTAGTCTACCATGCGGCCTATAACACTATATCGCAGAGGGGTAATCCTCTGTTACTGCCGGCCCTGCACTGGATAGAATATTATCGCGAGTTCTTAGCGTCCCGTATAGCTATTATGATCGCGCTGGCAAAGTTCGCATGGCGGTCAAAGGTCAAGGGCGGCTCGTCTGCCGTCAGTAATATAAAGGCCAAGACGAATGATAAAGAGATAGCCGCCGGGTCGCATCTGGTGGAGAACATGGGGGTAGACACGCAGCCTATCAAGACGGATACCGGGGCATCGAACGCTTACCAGGACGGCAAGATGATTAAGTACCAAATCTGTGCTGCCGTAGGTATCCCCGACCAGTATTTCGGTGATATATCTGGGGGTAGCCTGGCTACTGCCTCGACGGTAGAGCTGCCGATGATGAAGATGTTCCAGTCTTACCAGCAGGTATGGTCAGACATATATCAGGATATAGACGAGGTAGTGCTGGAGTATAACAACGTGCCTCCGGATAAGTGGGTTATAGACCGGGACTTCCCGGCGATAGCGCCCGAGGACGTAGCAGCGGCGGCCACTGCTCTGACACAGATATTAAACGTTATGCCGGAACTGGGAACGACTGACGAGGTAATACAGATAGCACTAATGACGCTGGGTGTAAACAACACGGCGGAGGTGCTGAAGAAATTAAGCAAGGTGAGCCAGGAGTCCGGCGGGAACGTGGACGCTGAGTTGCTGCGTGTGGTGAAGCAGCTAAAAGAGGTCTTGAAGAAAAAGGAGTAAAAGATGATATGTCCTAAGTGTAACGGGAAAGGGTTCATAGAACTGGAGCACGGGATATTCACGCGGTCATGCCGAGAATGTAAAGGCACAGGTGAGGTTGGAGAAATTATCGGTCTGGATATGGTTAATAACCCCTTATTATACGGGATAGACAGTTATATACCACCGGAGGCGATAGAATCAATAAAACTACCAGAGGGGTTCGATTTAGGGGGTGTAATTGACAGTAGTAGCGGAACTGACACAGATAATATCACTACTCGAGGCGGAGATACCAGCCTCGCCGCGATCCCCCAGAAACAAAAAGCTCGCAGTAAAGCTAGAAAGAAAACTCGCTGAGTATTTTGACAAGCTGGAGAAATCCTTCCCTTATTATCTTCTAGGAAAATTGTATAGCGAGTATGTAGAAAAGGAATAAATGCCACTAAATAAAGACATTGAGAATATACTGGATCCGCTGTTAGCCACGTTTAACGAGACCCTAACCACTACACTCGACGGGCAGTTAGCCGAGGTCTATCTATCCGGTCAGGCTGAGATGATAACCTGGGGTAAGACCAAGGGCGGCATACCGATAACTTACGAGGGGCCACCAATATCAAACGCTGTCAAGTGGGCTAACCAGCACGGGGCCAAACTGGTGACTCAGATGGATGAGGAGTCTAAGCGGAGGTTAGCCAACGTCATCTCACAGGGGATAGAGAATAAGCGCGGGATACCGGGGATTAAGAGGGACTTAAAAACAACTTTCTCTGATATGTCAAAACACCGTTCTGAGTTAATCGCCAGAACAGAAACCGCCGATGCCCTAAGTACGGCATCTTTAGACAATATGAAGGATATGGGGGTAGACGGTAAGGAGTGGGTAACTGCCGGCGATGACCAGGTAAGTGATGAGTGTGAGGGGAACGAGGCAGAGGGGGTTATCCCTGTAGGTCAGGCTTTTAGTGGTGGCGTTATGGCCCCTCCTCAACATCCTGACGCAGTATTTGAAGGATACAGTTTTTCCCCTTATGGGTCACTTGCGCAGATGGTTAGTTCTAGATATAACGGCTCCGCGATTTCGATTGAGGTTGAGAGACTCGAAGATATCGCTGAGTTGCCTTCTAGGGATGCCACAATCTCTACGGATAGTTTTAATGGGGATATTATTAGAAAACA
>Ga0208904_1001167_pt1 | contig 18557 bp, 14 predicted proteins | sample AntAceMetag02UKB_FD_184774 | JGI IMG/M metagenome (GOLD analysis project Ga0208904, IMG submission 184774) | Saline lake microbial communities from Ace Lake, Antarctica - Antarctic Ace Lake Metagenome 02UKB (SPAdes) (version 2) | ecosystem: Environmental > Aquatic > Non-marine Saline and...
CCCCCTCTTTTCTTTTTTCCTTCCCATAAACAATATCACGCCTTAAACAAACAAAAATATTGCCTATAGTATTGATCTGATACCTCCAAAATGATAGTATTGTTTCTTGCACCTTTATTTACCTGCTATTTGCCCGCTAGTAAAGAGAAAGGAGAGGAAAATGGGTACGGTTGTGCCGTTCATCCCAGTCACAGCGCTATTGATTGTTGCCGCCGTCTGGTTTTGGTTGTATGACGGAGAATCGGGAATGTTTACCGCCGAAAGATTCGCCAAGTGGGGACTGGTGATTCTCGTCGCTGGAGGAGTGATTTATCATCTACTAACGCTAAGAGGTCACGAGACTTGATGATGATCATTCCGACCGTCATTGTTGCGCTAATCGTAGCAGTTGACGATTAAAAAACAAAGCGCAATCAGCATTGCCCTGTTCGGATGGACACACCAATCCGGGCAGGGTTCTTTTTTGCCTCAACCTACCTTGTGCTAGACTAAACTATGATTGATATTCTTCTCATCAACACTCGTCAGATAGATTTCCAAAGAGGTCTTTTTGCCATGGGTAACTCCAGGAAAAATCAACCCCTAGGATTACTCCTCTGTGCTACCAGGCTCAAAGACCAAAGCAAAAAAATAAAACTAATTGATGCTAATCTACGACAATTAACCCACTCAGAGACAGCCAAGCTAGCTCAAAAAGAAAAGCCCAATCTCATCATTTTAAACACAGCCGCCCTAGACCGCTGGGAATGTCCTTTGCCAACGATCAAAGAACCGGCAACCTTAGTGAAAGAGCTAAAAAAAATTCTACCGAAAGTAAAAATAATTCTCATTGGCCCCCATATAACCGCTTCTCCTGACTGGGTTTTCAAAAAAATTCCCCAAGCCGACATTTTCATTAAAGGTGAACCGGAACTAACGATCGAGGAAATCGGCCAAAATATTCCATTGGACACCAAAAAAATAAAAACCATCAAAGGCATTTGTTTCCGAGAAAACAAGAAATTGATTCACAACCCCGATCGTCCCTATCTTAATGATTTAGACAAATTACCAATCCCTGATTACAATCTGCTGTCGATGAAGGACTATGGTCCTCTTTCTGATCATTTCAATGGCCCAAAATTAATCGGAGACGATCACCCTTTTTCCATCATGCTCTCCTCAAGAGGCTGTCCCGGTCTTTGTGTCTTCTGTTTTAAGAAAATGTATCAAGACAAAAAAACCTATCGTTTCCGTTCAACTGAATCCGCCATTAAAGAAATGGCGCTCCTCAGTCAAAAACACGGAATTAAAGCGATTTATTTCCAAGATTTAAGTTTCTGTATTGTTGAAAAAAGAGTGATTGAGCTCTGTCAACAAATTGTTAAAAAGAAAATTAAAATCAATTGGGGTTGCGAAGCCCGATTTGACAGTATTAATGAAAAAATGATTAAAACCATGAAGCAAGCTGGCTGCAGTTTTATCAACTTCGGTTTCGAATCTGGCTCTCAAAAAGTTTTAAACCTCTCCAAAAAAAATATTAGTATCGAGACAATTGAAAAAGCGATTGCCATCTGTCAAAAACACCAAGTTGCGGTTGGTTGCTTCAAGCTTCTCGGACTTCCCGGAGAAACTAAAGAAACTTTTATCGATACCTTAAAATTCATGATAAAGAACAAAATCAATATTCCTTACCCTTTCCCTATCAATCTGGCACTCCCTTATCCAGGCACTCCCTTGCAAACAATGGCGGAAAAACAATTTGGAATAAAAGTCACTTACGACAACGCTCCCGATTTTGCCGGCAGAATCGGAACCGACTTTTTTGAAAAAATATCTTTAAAAGAAATTCAACTACTCACCTTCAAGTATAAGCTCAAACAAGAAGGAAGGCCAAAGAATAAACACTACTTTAAACTTCTTTTTCTGACAAGCATAGAGAAGTTGACTTGTTTACCTAAGACATTAGTGGCTTCTTTCAGCAAACGTTGACCTTCCAAGATAAAAATTAAACTTGAATAAATTACTACTCCTAAAGCAATAACGGCTGCCAACGGCCAGAAACCGTCAACCCAAAAACGACCTAGCGAATAAACAATTACTCCCATTATTAGAGAAGAAATTGCCGCTGAACCCATATCGCGAATAAAGTTAATTTCAATCACTTGGGCACATTTTCTGATTGACCAAACAGAAACTACTCCAGAAATGGCGAAAGAGGCGGCCGCTCCTTGAAAGCCCCAAATTAAAGTCATCGGTATAGTCAAAACCCATGTGGCAATCGTTACCATCACCATAAATTTCAAAACCACCTTTATTTGGCCAATGGCACTTAAAGCACTGGTGGCAACCGAATTGAAAATTCCCCAAAGTAAAGCAATCGACAAGAAATAAACCACCGGAACGGCTGGCAACCACTTGGGTCCACCATAAAGATACAAAATCAAAGGTTTGATGAGAACACAAATCCCAACGATTGCCGGGAACATTGACACTCCAAGCAAGAAATAAGTCTTACTTAAAGCCTTAGCTAAAATATCTTTTCTATCCTGAAGGCGAGAAAAAACTGGAAATAAAACCCGGAGAACACTATCCATAATCTTTCGCGGTTGATGAGAAACATTTCTTCCCCAGCTTAAATAACCAAAAGCAGTCGGAGAGCCTAAAATTAAAGCAACGGCATTATCCATTAAATTATCTTTAAACCAAGCTAAAATACTGTTAAGTTGGAAAGGAAAACCAAATTTAAGCAATTCCTTAGCGCTTTTTTTGTTAAAACCAAAACCGATTCGCCAAGGAGCGACCAAATAAATAACCAAAACCCCCACTAATCCTCTAGCTAAAACTGCATAGGTAAAACTTTTAACTTCAAAAGAAAGAATAGCCAAGGTTACTAAAACAACGTTAAAAACAATTGTCTCGGCTATCTCTGGAATTACCAACAAATTAAATTTTAATCTTCTTTCTAGTAAAACTGATGGAACCGATTTTAAAGAAGCCAAGAATAAAGAAATCGCCAAAGCTCGACCCAACCAAAGACCATCAGATCCAAACTTCAACCACGGTTGGATCAAGGGTAAAGCAATAAAAATGATTACTACCAAAGTCAAAACCAACGATTGTTGAATCGTAAAAGTAGTGGTTAAATCTCTTCTCTTTAACTTTGTTTTCTTTTGTACCAAAGCGGCCGCCAAGCCAACATCGGAAAAATAAATGAAAAGGAAAACAAAATTAGCCACAATTCCGTAAACCCCAAAAGCAAATGGACCCAGGAAGCGAGAAACAAAAACACTGGAAACAAAGGTCACCAATTGCAGGAAAACCATCCGAACCAAAAAAGAGGCGACCCCAACCGCCGAACGATGTTTAACAATGTCAAAATCAAGTTCTGACACATCCATCGCCTTCGTTACCGGTTCACTCATGAAGCCATTCTAGCATAATCAAATTCCGAAACCTCCACGCCGGGGGTGGAGGTTTTTACGAACCAAGAGCCTGGCCAATCTCTCTCAAGAACTCGAATCCTCTCGCCTGCAGAGGCGAGCCAGGTATTTGCTGGACCGCCGGGGTGGGAATTTCCACCCGCAAAAATTTAACACTTTTCACTTCCCTCGCCGCCAAAGCAAGCTCTTTTAAGCGACCCCTCCCCAAACGCAAATCCCTAACACTCTCGCCATCTTTTCCGGGATTAATATCGACTACTTCAAGCCGACCGGAAGCAGCAAAAGTAGTAAATTGTCTTTCCCATTCATCTTTAGGTGTAGTTGTCGGAGCGTTAGGTAGACTTGTAGTTCTGTCAGTTTTAAGTAAATGACTAGGGTCAAAAACCAAACTAATCCCTTGTTTCTCGGTTTCCTTAATAATCTCCTGAGCCGAGAGCTCAATACCTGGATTTATTTCCAACAACAACCGTTTAGGAGAAAAATCGGAACGAAATCCATGGGAAATAAATTTAGCTTCAGGAAAAGCCTCAAACATCTCTTGAAAGAAACGCCCGCAGGTCGCCTTGCTGGGGAAAAGAAACGCATCCTGCAAAATTGGCGGTTCTGTTTTGTCACCCAAAAAGCGTCTTAAATGCCCCAAAGCGGCCCAAGCCAACCGAGTCCATCCCTCCTTATCAAGCGGATTCCAAGCTTCTTCTAAATGAACAACTTGCAAAGGGGAATTGATCAAATTGGCCATCGCTTGTTCATCTTTATCAAAGGCATGAAAGGGAAGAATGCAAGCGTGACGGAAGCCAGCCTTAACCACTTCTTCCTGCAACCGAGAAAAATCCTTCGGTCTAATTGTCAACAACCCACTACCGGCTAAATTATATTCAAGCTTAGGACCAACCTCTTTAGTGTCCATCTGTCTGGAAATTATAGCATTCCTGTAGTTAAACTGTCCTTAACCAAAGACGAGCAAAATAAAGAGAAGTAATAATTGTAATCACTAAAACAGATTGCCAGAAAATCTGGTAGATAAACCAAATGGAATCATTTTTAAAAAGTGGATAAAGACGAAATTTCTCGGGCGGATTGCGATTAAGACCGGCAAACTGCTCGTTTAACCAATAGACAATTTCTCCCAAGCTTCTTACTGCCCAGAAAACAGAGACAATCAACAAGAAAAGCAGCCAATCTTTCGTCAATAAGCAAAAAAGGCTCACTAAAAACCAGAAAGGGCCGAAGACAATCGTATCCGCCCAAACAAAAGCCCCAATCAAATTGAAAATAAAAGTCTGCCGATAAGCTCTTTTCTTAAAAGTAGTTTGCTTTATCCCCAAAATGAAGCCAGCTAGAGAAAAAAAGGCAAAACAAACCAAAATAATTGTCTGAATTTGATTAAGCACTTTTTTTCTTTCGGACAAAAACGAAGCCAAGAAAAGCTAAAAGGCTCGCCAAAGAAATATAATTGGCGATTCTCCGAATTAAGGTATCTTTAAATTCCAATTTTAACCAATGTTCCCCTTGAAGAAGAACAAATTTCATTTTTCCTTGATAAATTTCCGGAACAATTATTTGCTCGTCCAGTTTAGCTTGCCAACCAGGGAAAAAAGCGGTGTTCACTAAAACCTCACTCCGGCCTTCGGTCTTAATCAAAAACTCTTGTCTCAAAAAAAGATTTTCTCGCTCTTTGATTTTCGCCTCTCCGGACAAAACAACTATTTTGTCCCAAGCAACCTCTTCTTGTTTCTGTGGAACAGGAAAGTCTTTGGGCAAATATTCATCGGAAACTTTAGAAATTTGCCATTTAATCGCCTCTTGGTTTAAATAATCATCATCAGTTTTATTAACCAAAGTTTGAACTTGAAAATATTTAAGACTAAAGATGACTAAAACAATTGACAAAAATAGAACCAAGGGGATTCTAACGTTTTTCTGTTTGATCAAAAGAAAAGGAAAAGCCCCTGCCAAAACCGAACCGAAAAGAATTGCCGGTCCCAAGAATCGCCAGGGGTACTGAATAAAAGCCATTGGGGAAATCGATTGCCAAACGAAAGTAGAAATTGACAAAGTGAAAAAGAGACTCAAAATGAAACCACCAGAAACTAAACCACCTACAAGCAAAGATTTAGTTTTCCCCAAAACTATTCTTGTCAAAAAAATAAACAAAACCAAGACTATTAATAAAAGATGGATCTTGCCAACCATAAAACTCATCCCGTCCAATCTTCCCAAGGCCGAGCCACCAAAACCCCAAGGAGAAGCCCAGAGTTGATCCAGAAAAACAAAATGGTCTTGGAAATCAGCTCCACCGCCAACTTGACCAAAGATTTTTGTTTCCCCCATTTCCACTAACGCTGGCAACCAATAAAAACAACTTAAGCCTAAAGAAAAAACCGTTCCCAAAGACAGATTTTTCAGAAAAACAAACCGGTTTTTTCCAAAAACCAAAATCATTAAACAAACCAAGGCAATAAAAGGCAGATTAATTAAGGCCGATAAATTATGAGAAAGAATCACTCCCGTTAAACCGAAAATAAAAATAGCGACCGAAATCAAAGAAGCCTTTTTTGCCTTTGCCATTTTAAAAATCCCCCAATAAATCAACGGCGCAAACGCCAAAGCCCAAAGTTCACTTAAAGCTCCTCTGACATAAAGATCAACAGCGTGATAAGGAGCGAAAGTATAAAAAACCGCCGTCAAAAATCCGCCCCATTTTCCCCAAAGTTCTTTGCCTAAAAAGAAAGCCGTTATCGCTCCCACAATTAAACTAAGAGCAAAAGCCAACTTCGTTGCTAGTAAAAAACTGGAAGTAAAAAGAGCCAAAAAGGCTCCAACGTAATAAGCTAGGGGAGCATAAAAATTAAAAATAGGGTAGCCGAGGCCATAGCCCAAATCCCCCACCCAACGAACCGGAAATTGGCCCTGACTCAGAGCAGTAAACATCTGCCCAATTCTGGCCACTTGAGTATCGTCGTGCATGGGAAAAAATCCCTGACTTAAGAACGGCTTTATTGCCCAATAGCAAAAAACAACCACCAGTAAAACCAACCAATTCTTTTTTAAAGTTTTGATCATTTCTTTTTAAATGAAGCCCCCTCCGAAGGCTTCTTCCGTGGCTGTGCTATCCCGCATTCTGCGGAACCGCGGCATTTGCCTTGCAGCCGTTGGAATAAAGACCAACCAATCAGACCGGCAACAAAAACAGCGCTTAATAAAGAAATATAATTAGCAACTAATCGCCAAGAGGTCTCTTTAAACTCGACAACCACCAAATGTTCTCCTTGGTCAACTTCAAAAATAATTAACCCTCGGTCATTCTCAAAAAGAATTTCTTTGATCTCATCATCAACCTTAAGTTGCCAGCCAGGAAAATAAACAGTATTTATTTGCAATCTCGCCGCTTCTTGAACGTCGACATTAAAGGTAGCTTTCTTAGAATTAAAGACCAGATTTTCAACTCCCGCTTTCCCTTCAATCACTTCAACTCGCTGTTCTGGTCGTGCTTCTGGTTTTTGTTTAACCCAAATCGGCAAATATTCATCCTTGACCGTGGTTGTTGCTTCATTGGTGGCATAAAAACCTTCACCCCGGTCAATAAATTCTTTTGGCTTTACATAAGAGAAGCTGGCCAAAACAACCAAAACCGTTAGTGCCACAGTTAATAAAGTTTTGGATAATTCTTTTTTAAAAAGAAACAAGACTGTTCCGGCCAAGACACTAGCAGAAAAAGTCGTCACCGACAACAAGCGCCAAGGAAATTGAGTCTGTTGAATCATGGGCAAATTACGCCAGATAAAAGAAGATACCGGCAACATTAAAAACAAAGAGGCGAAAAAGAAAAAAAGAAAGATTTTTAAATAAATCCTCTTCTGTCTTTCTTTCCAAAAAAGCAGCAGAGCAATCAAAACAGCTCCTAACTGAAAAAGCCCCAATTGATAAGAGGCGGTATCTTGACCACCGACCAAGGAAGGTCCATAACCCCAAGATGGAATCAATAACTGCCCCAAAGTGGGAAAATGATTAGCAAAATCAGCTACAGTCACCTGGTTCAAAATGATAAATCGAGTATCATAAAGAGCCGGAAACCAAAAGAAAAAAGCCAAACCTAAACCCAAGGCAAAGAGGAGGCCATAATCTTTTAAAAGAGATTGCTTCCTTGAAATCAGAAAGCCAGCATAAAAAAGAGCTAAAGGGAAAAACAACATCGCCATAATATTGTGCGACATAATTAATCCAGCCACTCCAATTGCCCCCAAGCTTAGGATCAAAAAGTTTTTCTTTTTACTAAGAAAGTGCAGGCTCCAAAAAATTAGAGGCACAAAAATAAAACTAACCGCCTCCCCGATCGATCCCCTAACATAAACATCTAAAAATCGGTAAGGCGCAAAAGAATAGAAGATCGCGCTTAAAAAAGCGGCTCTTTTGTCCTGCCACAACTCTCTGGTAAACAAATACATAAAAAAGGCGCTCAAGAAAAAAGAAGCGACAAAGACCAATTTGATTGAGTCAACAAAATTGAAACCGATTAAATGGAAAGCTTCACCCCAGTATAAAGATAAGGGATAAAGAAAATTAAAGACCGGATAACCAAACTGATGATTTAATCGGGCTGCCCAACGAATCGGAAACATTCCGGAAACCAAAGACCGGTGAAAGTCAGTCAAACGAACAACCATCCACTCACCGTCATCAGTGATAAAAAAGCCTGATTTCAACAACGGCCAAACAGCCACAATGAGAATAAAAAAAAGAAGAATGAATGGCAAAAGGGCTTTAATCCACCTTCGCCAAAGCTTTAACGGAATTTTAGTGGATCGAAGAACCCGAGAATTCCTGATCCTTGGAGCTTCAATCCTCTTGATCATTTAAAAAATCCAAGGTCTCAAAGCGATAAACCGCCAGATAAGCAATCCCGACTCCTTTTTGCCATTTACCCATTAACGTCAAAGGCCAATCAGGCGCGATCTGGATTTGATTTAACACTAAATAAACTTCTCTCTCCTCTTCTTCTGACAAAAAAGTGAGGTTTTCTTTCTCTAAAGGCCAAACCCCTTGAATTTGAATATTGGGATTGCCACTTAAATAAATCTCCAAACCATAAGGGAGTAAGCCAAAAGTTCCTTCTGTAACTACCAAAATCCGCTTATCTTTTGCTTCTTTCTCGAAAAGAACAATCGCTTCATCTATCCCTCCACCTGCAGGCCAATCATTCAAATATTGACCTAAATCAGCTTTAGGAATGGAAGCTTGGTAAGGATTGGTCAATAATTGAAAATCGGCTCTCAGCCAGAGAAAGAAAAGTCCGAGGGAAAAAATAATTAACCAGATTTCCTTTTTCAAAATTTCCTCTAATCTCAACAAACCTAAGCCAATCAAAGGCAGTACAGGTAAAGTCATAAAAAAGACAAAACGGGGGAAGAGAACCTTGCCAAAAAGAGCCAGAGCAAAAAAGGGACTCATAAGCCAAATCAATAACAAAAGTTTTTCTTTGGCTCGTTTACCGCCCCACAAAGAAAAAAGCAATAAACCAAGAAGGGGCCAACTGAAGTAACCAATAAACCAATCAAACAATCCTCGCAAATTGCCATATAAAAACCGCCAAGGATGAGTCAGCCATTCATCAAAACTATAGATAAAGACGGTGTTTTTGTTGGCTACCATATGGAAAAAGGGTGAAAGCCGTAGAATGGAATAAAGAACCTGAGATTCAACTACGGCAATCAAACTTAATCCCAACCACAATAAAAGTCTTTTTCTCATCTCTTTTTTCTTAAAATCAAAAAGAAGGAGAGAGAAAGGCAGTAAATAAAGAGCGAAAAACCCGGAAGATTTTGTTAAAATTCCGGCTCCCATGATCATCCCCAAAATCAAAGCAATATCTAATCTTAGCTTTCTCACTAAGAGAACTTGGAAGAGCAGTGCCCAAACAATAAGCGTCCCCACTAAACTGTCCATTAAAGCCATTCGATCGTGAACCAAAGCAAAAGGGTAAAGTAAATAAGCCAAAGCTGCCAGTAATCCCACCCAAGTATCTTTAAAAATTTCCCGACCCAAAAAGAAAAGACCAACCAAAGTACCCAACCCTGCTGCCACGGAAACCATTCGTCCAGCAATCAAAGGATCTCGGAAAAAATTTAAAGCCAACATATTTAACCAAGTAAAAAGCGGTTGTTTCCCGTCTGTGAGAGAGATAAACCGCCAAGCAGCATCAGCTTTGCCAATTTGGGCCCAGCGAATATAAATTGCCTCATCGGTAAAAATGGGGAAAAGGTCGAGAGCGATTACTCGCGAAAGCAAGTAAAAAACAATCAGCAAGGAAAGCAAAAAGATTGGTTTCTTGAGGATTTTCATTCTATAATCCTTATCAAGACAATTATAGCCAAATTTTAAAGTAAATTGAAGCCGGTTTTAAATAAGAGCTATCTACCATTATTCTTAATCCTCCTTCTCGCCACTTTTTTGAGGTTTTATCAACTAGAAAATCTGGCTCCTTTTCTCGGTGATCAAGGCCGAGATCTTTTGGAGATTTACCTCTCTCTGAAAAAAAATCAAATTCCTCTCGTTGGCCCTCTCTCCAATCAAGACGTCCACGGCGGGCCAATTTATTACTATCTCCTCATTCCTTCCCTATTAATCAGCAATTTCAACCCTCTCTACCCTACCATGTTTTTGACCCTCTTTGGCTTAGGGTCAATTTTTCTTCTCTATCAGTTAACCAGATCTCTCTGGAACAATTCGATTGCCATTCTGGTTAGTCTTGTTTTTGCCATTTCCTCTCAGGAGATAATCAGAAGCCAAGGAATCTGGAATCCCAGCCCAATTCCCTTTTTCACTCTCCTTTCTTTTTGGAGTGTTTATCAAATCCAGATTCAAAAGAAAAAACTTTGGTTTTTAATCCTGGGAACATCTTTAGGAATTGTCACTCAACTCTACAGCCCAGCAATGTTTCTTCTTTTCCCTTTTGGAATATGGTGGTTGACCACCTTTTTTAAGAAAGAAGACAAACAAGAATTCTTAAAATATTCCCTTTGGGGTTTAATTTTCTTCTTCTTAACCTATATTCCTTTTCTAATCTTCCAATTCCAAAATGATTTCATTGACTTTAAAAACTTAACCACTCCTCAAGAAGTTCAGCGTGCCCCGATTAGAAAGATAACTCTCCTCCAAAACTTTCTCCACGAAGCCAGTTTCAATTTTGCCAACCAATTTACCAACCTAACTGCCCTTACAAAAAAAGCTTCTCCTCTTTTCCTCGTAAATTTCCTGCTAGGAATCATTCTCGTCTTTATTCCGTTGTTTAAGAAAGAGCGAAGACATTTTCAACTGGCTCTAATCTTTTTTCTCTTTTCCGCTTTAGGTTTTTTCACTCTCAATCCCGGACAACTACCATCTCATTACGTCGCTTTTCTCTGGCCAATTCCTTTTCTTTTTTTAGCCAACTTCTTTCATCTCTTGGAAAAAATGAAGTTCAAAAAAATTATTTTCCTATTAACTTTCTTTTTGGCCACTCTCAATCTCTACTCCTATTTCAATAACTTGAGCCCTCAAGATGATCTCCGGGAAACAAAAAAAATCAGTCAGGAAATTATTAATCAAACTGGAGAAAACCCTTTCTCTCTTCTGCTTGATTCCAACCGATCCCCATCCGACGCTCACTTCAGATATTTCCTGGCTCTAGAAAATAAAAGCCCAATTAGCATCGATGAATCCCAGGTCCTTTTTCTCATCTGCGACCAACATTCCTGTCCATCTCTAAAAGACAAAGTTTTCATTGATAGTTATTGCCTCCCTCGATGTCCAGATCTCCAAGACGAAAAACAAATCATCCTCAACGATTGGCAAATAAAAGAGAAAATAAAAATACAGCAAACAGAGATTGTTAAACTAATAAGAATCTGATACGCTGAGAATCACCATGACTCTCAAAGATTTCGCCAAGCTATTAGACGATAAACTAAAACCAATTGGGGCTGATATTTCCGCAATTGAGGCCCGAATAAGAACAATTGAAGACCAGTCTGTTGACAGAGAGGATTTTCTTTATATTCGAACCGAGTTAAAAAAAATTGAGAAACGACTAACAACCGTCGAGGGGCAATTAGCTAAAAAAGCCACTAAAGATGATCTTAAAGAATTGGCAACTACCAAACAATTTGACAAATTAGAAAAGAAGCTAGATTACTTTTTTAAAAATCTAGACAGAGATGTGATGACCGCCCAGAAAAGAACTGATGATCTCGAAGACAGAGTAACTGTAACTGAAAAACAACTCCAAGTTGTTCTCGACTAACTGGTTCTGTTAAAAAACTCATAGCCTAATTTACCACCATAGACATTTTCAAACATCTTAGCAAATTCTCCTTCGTCGGAATCTTTCCAGATTTTTGTCGTCTAAATTTTTGACGGTGAAAATCACGATTTTTTGCCTCTTCCTCCTCCAGCCTTTCCAAAGAAAATAATCCAAATTAAAGAGAAAACTCCCAAGGTAACCAAAAGAGCGATTTTGAAAGTGGGAATGGGCGGATCCCAATTCCCCAAATAAAGAAAGGGCACATAATAAAAAAGCAGGCCAATAGAAAAGATCACACTTAAACCTTGAAGGATTTGCTTTTTAACCAATAAAGCCAATAAAGATAAACAGTAAAAAATGTACCAAGGTTGGAATTCTAATCTTAGAGAGGCAGCAATAATTCCTCCCAACATCAGAAGAACCGAAAACAACCAAACCCAATCCCAATTAATCTTTTTCTTTCTTATTTGTAGGTAGGCAACAACCAGAAAGACTGGCAAGAGCAGTCCGGTAGCAAATTTAACCGCAATCGAAAGACCGAGAAGTAAAAAAGCCGGTAGTCGTTTCTCTCTCACCAAAAAAAGAAGCCCAAGCATTAAAAAAGCCATCATCACCAAATCGTTGTGAGCCGAAACTAAACCTTCAACAATTATCAACGGATTGAAAGCAAAAAAGACTAATCCCAATAAAGCTTCCTTTTTCCCTTTTGTTCTCGCCAAAATCTGGTAAATGACCCAACAAATGGCCAAATAACTGGCAATCACCAAGCCTTTAAAAAGATAAATAGTAAATAAAAGCTTCTGAAAGCCCAAGAAAGAAAGCGGAACCGTCAATCCCAACCATAACGGTCCGTAAGGATAAGTCCGATGAGTCCAATGCATAAACCCAAGCATTGGATCATCGTGATAATCTAAGGCTTTGTGTTGGTACGGATTATCATTATAAAAAGTGACAATCTTGGCATCAAAAATGTAATTGAAAAGATCGTGGGAAAAAGCATTGTAAGAAAAAAGCAAAACAAAAGCGGTCAAGAAAACTAACCGCCAGACAAGTTTCTTTTTCAAACCGCCTTTTTCTCCTTGACGTAGAAAAAGTAAATAAAAAAGAGTCAAAAGAAACATCATCCCCAAAAAGAGATTGGTCGATAAAGGTCGGTTGAAATAGCCAATATACTGAAAGTTTGTTTGGATTGTCTGCCAAAAAGAAATTTGAGTTAAGGTCAAACCTAAATCAATCTGAGTGAAAGAATAAAGAAAAAGGCCGAAAACGGCCGCCAACCACCCTAAAGTTAAAAACGGATGTTCTTTAAAAAACATTATTAATTATGAATCTCCGCATCCCGCTTCGCGTGACGCGGCAACTTCCTGTCCTTCGATGGAGAACAGTAAAGACCTCTTAGATCATTGAGACGAACTCGCAAGATTTCTTTAAACATTTCTTTTGATTCCTTAACAAATTCTCGCTCTTTGCCCTTGGAAGCATCTTCGTCGCGCCATTTAACCACCGTTTCGGCAATTTTATAACCCCGTTTCCGGGCAATAAAAAGCAACTCAACATCATAGGCACTTACTCTCCAGCCTTTGACTTGTTCCTTCTCTCTAAAAACTTGAAGTTGGTTGAAAAGCTCCAAAGCCACTTTTCTTTCAAAAGCTTTGAAGCCACATTGAGTGTCAGCAATGTTGCTCAAAACCAAACTTTTTCTCACCAACATAAAAACGTTAGAAGCCATTAGCCTAAACAAAGAAGATCCTTCTCGTTTTCGTCCTCTTGAGCCAATTACAACCGGATAACCTTTTTTAAAGAAAGGTAACAGTTTGCCAAACTCACTGATGGAAGTCGATTGATCCATGTCAGCAAAAAGAACTACTTTTCCTTTTGCTCGTTCGAGACCGCTCTTAACCGCAAACGGCTTTCCTCCGTGTTCGTTTTCCACCACTCGAAAATGGGAATGTTTTTTAGCAAACATCTTTGCTAATTCAACACTTCGATCAGTCGAGCCATCGTCCGAGATAATAACCTCGTAAGGATATTTTTGTTTATTCAAATAGGTAGCCATTTGATTTAAGACTCCCTTTTTCAAATTTTCTTCCTCGTTATAACAAGGGACAATCACAGAAAGATATATTTTTGCCATTTACTTTTTTACCTTCCCAAATCTTACCATAAAAACAGCCATGATTAACCAAGTCGACAAAGAAATCAGGGAAATTATTTTACCCCACTTAAAAGAGGCCGGGTCAAAGACGAAAACCGCTCTCGATTGACCAGCAGGAATCTCAATTGCTTTCAAAGCATAATTAGCCCGCATAATTGACGCTGGCTCACTGTTTACTGTAGCTTGCCAACCAGGATAAAAAGTATCCGTCAATACCAATAAACCCGGTTCGTCAGCTTCAACTGCAACTTTCACTTCTCCCGGCTGGTAAGAAACAATTTCTACTCCCCCTTGTCCTAATGAAAAAACATCTGTCGATTTTCCTAAAACCACTTGAGATTGAGGATCAAAATCAAGAGCAAAAAACTCTTCTCCGAAATTCTGCCAATTATCCACAAAAGAGACAGATGATGCCAAAAAGGCTCGAGGGGCAGTTTGTTTATAATGATAGATTTGCCAACCGTTCTTTTGCCAAATAGGTTCAAACTTATCGGGAGGAAAAGTGATTTCATCACTACCATTCTCCACTCGATCAAGAATCAAGCTCACGCTCAAGGCTTGTAAAACTTTTTGACGAGAAAGATTGTCCGCCAAGTCGGTTCGACCAAAACCAGGAGCAATATTGGCGTCCGAACGAACTGCTTGTTTTATTCGACCATCTTCAGAACCACGAATAAATTCGCCATACAAAGAAGGATAAAGCGGATCGTATCCTTCAGGAGAATAAAGACCAAATAAGGCATTATGATTACTTTCAATCCGAGCGGTTCCATAACCCCAAAACCGATCAAGTCCCTGCTGGCGCAGAAAAGTCGTGATGCTGGTTTCCGGAAAAACATACTCCGGAGGACTAAAAGGAGTAATCTTGTTAAAAAAACGATAAAGATCAAAAATGACAAAAACCAAGACTACTATTAATAAAGCCTGTTTCAAAGACCCTTTTCTGAGCTTGATTAAAAGCAAATAAAGAAACGCACTGAAGACAAAAAGTAAAACCGAATAGCCCAAATTCCTTTTGACAACCAAAAGATTTTCTAAAAAGACCGGTGACAAAAAAGCAGGTCGAACCAGCCAAACCAAACCAGCAACGAGAAAAAAGAAGCCAACAAAAAAAAGAGGGGTTAGATTTCTCAAACTAAACTTAGCTTGTAAAAGTTTGTCTAAACCAAACCCGGCCAGTAAAGCAAAAGAAAACTGAAACAAAAAAAGGCTTTGAGTCGGAGACAAATTACTTAAAACTGGCAAAGAAAAAAAGAAGGCACTGAAAGGAGAGCTAACTGACAATAATAAAAAGAACGATCCTAACCCAGCAAAAAAAAGCTCCGATCTTTTTTTCAAATTAAAAAGGGTCACCAGACTGAGAATAAAAGGCAACAAGCCAATATAGAGAACCTTGCCGATGTAAGTATCGCCCAAGAAATAATTCCTAGTTGCCGGATTGCCAAAAAAATCAGGAACAATGGCAAAGATAAGTTGCCAAGGAGCAAGTAAAGCCTCTTTCAATAAAAATTCTTTAGACAACGGGTTCCGAGCTGAGTGAAAAATTAATTCTGCTCCAGGCAATAACTGAATCGCCCCGAAAAGAAAAGGCAAAACAAAAAAAGGCAAGAGCAGCCAAGGTCTTTTTTTAAGAGTAAAAAATTTAAAGAGAAAAAAAGCCAGACAAGCAAGAAAAACAAAAGCGAAATTTTGAACATGACCGGCAAATAAACTGAAAGTTAAAACAAAAGCAAATAAGCTGGCGATAAAAAAATTAAATTTTTCCGAACAGAAATCCAAGGCCAAAAGAGCCAAAGGCAGCCATAAAATGGTCTGGCCAATGGTATTATATTCCAACCAAACAGTCATAAAACTGCCAAAGCCAAAAGCTAATCCACTCAAACTACTGGCCGTCCAACTTTGTTTCAATCTTCTCGCTAAGAAGAAAGTAAAAAGAGAGGCCAAAAAGGGCTGAAGAATAACTTGAAACCCCCAGATCAAATTAAAATTATTGAACACGAAATAAAACAAATTCAATGGATAAAAGGCGGCGCTCTGAAAATTAGCCAACAAAGGAGCTCCCGAAAAATTGTAGGGATTCCAAAGCGGCCAATTCCCTTGTTGAAACGCCTCAATCACCAATTTTCGCCAAGGATAAAGCTGTCGCAAAACATCAAAAGCCTGGCCTTTAGAAGGTATTGCCCCAGGGGCGAAACCGAAATAAGAATCCTGTCGCCAAGGATTATATTCAGCCAAAAGCAAATCACCCGGAAAGGGCAACAGGCCTTTCAAAAAAGAATTATTAAAAAAAAGAAGGGTAACCGCAATCAAAAAAAAGAAGGGTAAGTAAAAGAAAATTTTATCAAACTTGAATCTCATAAACTTATTATACTTCCTTCGATTCCTTTTGGGAAAGCGAAAAACTGATGTTAAAATGAAAGAAGATGAAAAAATATTTCTGGCTTTTTCTCCCTTTTCTCATCTTCTATTTAGGGTTGAATCTTTATCAACATCGAGTTCTCTTCAAGGAACCTTTCGATCAGGTTTATTGGCAGGAAAGATTCGACACTTCTCAATGGCGATTGCCTCTCTCTAAGAGAATCATTGGTGATGATGGTCTCTATCTTCACGTCGGCAATCAATTAACTAAAGGCGCCGATCCGACCTTGTTGAACGCCGAACATCCACCTCTAGCCAAGTATCTTATTGGTCTTTCTATCTGGCTGTTTAATAATGGTCAACTTTATGGAGCAATAACTTATGTTCTCATCTTGCTTGTTTTTTTCTTTCTCGCCAAAGAAGTTCTTAACAACAAAGTCACTGCTCTTGCCACTACAACAATCCTGGCTTTCGATCCACTTCTAACCAATCAATTCCCACGAACAATGCTTGATAATACCCAATTGCTCTTCTTGTTAGTTTTCTTTTTCACTTTCATAAGGACGATTAAAACAAAAACTAATTTTTCTCCCTGGCTTTTAGCCAGCAGTATCAGTTTGGGTTTTTTTTCAGCCGCCAAGCTTCCGATTCTCACTCCCTTGTTGATAGTGATCAGCAGTGTCCTTTTTTTAAAACAGAAAAGGTATTTCTCCCTGTTCATTCTTGTTTCTCTCTCTGCTCTAACTTATTTCTCAGTTTATTTTCGTTACTTTCTCTTGGGAAACAATCCGATTGAGTGGCTAAAAGTTCAAAAATGGATGATCACTTTCCATCAACAGAGTGAACTCGCGGCTAATCGAGGAAGCTTTTTTACAACCCTTTTTGCCAACCAATACCAAAATCTTTTTTCTCAACAGTGGGAACAAATCGAAACCTGGAGTTTTGCCTGGCCAATTGTTTCCCTCTCGGCCTTATTATTTCTCTATCACCTCTTGGCGAAATCCCTTAAAAAAACCAGTGTCGCCATCTGGATTTTGTTCGTTTTTATTTTAGGAGCTTCTTTCATTTTCTTTTTTGTTCCTTTTTGGCCTCGCTATCTTCTTTTAATTCTGCCTTTACTCTATCTCTTAGCCGTCGCTTTTCTTGACAACCTTAAAAAAAGAATCTTTTTCCTCCTTTTTATTTTTTCCCTACTGATTAGCAATCTCTATGCTTCAATTAAAATTCTTTTTCCCACTCCCCAGGCAACGGTCAACCAATTAATCTATGATTGGGAAAACGGTTTCTTTGAGGATGTTTTCCAACAAACAGTTATCGAAGAGGGCTCAAGTGAAGCAGCATTTATCCACATTAATCACAAGATTTTTCGTGAAGGACAGGTTGAGGCTATTAAGATAACATTGGCAGAAAAGAAGTGGTCTCGCTGGCAGTCAAAACAAACTTTCACTCTAAAAGCAACTTATTTCACTCGCAATCTTGGGCCTTTCAATGAAAACAAGGAGCTCCAAGTAGTCAAAAAAGAGGGCCGATGGCGAGTTTTTTTGCCTTCCGATTGGCTGATCAAAGATCTTACTACCAAAAACTACTTAGAAACTCAAATAGAAACAGCCAAGAGGGGAAGCATTTTTATCGATCAAGTATTGATGGCAGGAGATGTTCCTGGTTATCAAATTTGGATTACCGCCAATCAAATTCAATCTAACCAAGAAGAAGAGATTCTTGTTTTTCTCGAGAGACTTTTTCAAGAAAAGACCATCAAGGCTGCCTTTCATCAACGTTATGTTAGTCGAGACCTTCCTGGCCAACCAATTCTTCTCGGAACACCTTCAATAATCATTAACCAGACAACTAAAAATGAATTAGAAAAATATCCCGGAATCAAATTAACTAAAGCATTTAGTCGAGTTTACTTTTTCCCCCAGACTCGTACCGGCGAAGTGGGAAATACTCACTTTCCGGAAAGTGGTTCTCGTCTTTATTCCACCACCATTTATGACGGCCTAAAAGGAATCGAAAAAGAGAAAAATGAAATCTTAAAAGGCTATAATGGAGGCAGTTTAAAAATCAAAAACAATCAAAAGGAAGTTATTCGAACCCTTATTGAAACCGAGAGAAAAGACGGCCAAGATGTCTATTTTTAAACAAAAATTGCCCACCATTATTATCACCCTCGCTATACTAATCTCTTTATTCTTCCGTTTTTATAAACTGGGCCAGGTTCCTCCTGGGCTCAATCGGGACGGAGCTTCAATTGGTTATACGGCCTACTCTATCTTTAAAACCGGCAATGACGAATATAATCAATCCCTGCCTCTCTCAATTAAATCCTTTGGGGACTGGAAAT
>Ga0208904_1001168_pt1 | contig 18517 bp, 19 predicted proteins | sample AntAceMetag02UKB_FD_184774 | JGI IMG/M metagenome (GOLD analysis project Ga0208904, IMG submission 184774) | Saline lake microbial communities from Ace Lake, Antarctica - Antarctic Ace Lake Metagenome 02UKB (SPAdes) (version 2) | ecosystem: Environmental > Aquatic > Non-marine Saline and...
AAAGAATTTAGAAAAAAACAACAAGAAACTATAAATAATATTATTAAAGGAAAACTTTAATTTTTATTAAAATGCTTCTTAATATAAATAAACATTAAAAAGTGTAATCAAAGTTGTAATACCTGCACTTTGAAATTAAAGCAAAATTATTTCTTTTCATTATTCATCCAATTCCAAGAATCTTTAACAATTATGTTTAAATTATCATATAAAGGTTTCATTCAGTTAATTCTTTTATTAATGAACTAGTTTTTCAAACTTTGCATAGTTATTTTTTACTAAGATATTGCTTTCTTCTTCTATGGTGGAAGGTCTTTCGGTATTTGATCTTAGGGTTATACAAGATATTTTAAGAAATGTTGTTTATTTTTGTATCCCTTCACTATCTGTTATCACACAATGGCTATTTGAAAAAGTTTATAAATCTTATTTAATTTCGTTTAGTTTTAGTACTTTTAATTAATTTAATACATTTTAGAACGTTGATAGAATTTATACATAATGTAAAAACTATTTAATATTTAGAAATTATTTCACATATTTAAAAATGAAACCTCACATTTTTTGGATTTTAACGGATGGTGTAAGAAATAAAAAAGGCTATGATAAATATGGCCGTCTTAGTTCTTATTCTAATTTTGATTCTGATTCAATAGTTTTTAAAAATGCTATTACTTCTGGAACTTCAACTTTGATGTCTATGTCTTCTATTTTAACGGGTTCTTTTTCATATGAATTATATCCTGACTTTTCATATCTTAATAAGCAGGGATTAATTTATCCTAATTTTATAAATGAATTGAAAAAAGAATATTTAGTTCATTCAGTTATTTCTTTAGATGCCGCGGGAAGATTATTGTTTAAAGATTTATTAAATGTTAAATTAGGTTCTTCTGAAGATTTAAATTTAGAAAGTTCATATAATAAATTTTTAAGTATAATGAATAATGATTTTAATTATTCAAAAAGTAACTTTGTATTTATACATTTAGCACCTTATTTAGATATGGACATTTTTTCTTCAAAAATTATGAATTTTTTAAAAAGTAAAAATCTTTATGATGATTCAATCATTATTTTTTCATCTGACCATGGTTTTGTTAATCATGGTATCCTTCCTTATTTTGGATTAATGTTAAAACCAAGAGGTCATTCATGTTATATTAATAAAGATACTTATTTTGCTAATTTAAATATTAAATTACCTTCTTCTTTATCTTCTATTAATCATAAAGTAATTAATGAATTTGTTTGTTTAATTGATATTTGGAAAACTATTTTTGATTATTTAAATATAAAATTTAAAAGTTCTTATGATCATTCGATATCTTTAAAACCTTTAATTGAATCTAATAGTGTTAAATCTATTAAGTTATTAAAAAATAGAATAATTCGTGTTGATACAAGATACTTTCTTCAAAACTACAAAAAAACTAGGTTAATTAATTTTAATAATGATTTTTTAATTACTGATGAAATTTTTAATAATCTACCTATTAAATTCAAAAAATTTTATGAAAAAAGCCAAAGTATTGCTATGAATAATGGAATTAAACTTATTAACTTAAGATTTAATGAATCTTTTATTTCAAAATTAAAAATTAAAAAAACTATTTTATATAATTATTCTCATTCTTACTTAATAAAATTTTTATTAAATAAATTTAAAAATAAAAAAATTGCAGTATACGATTTGAAACATATAAAAAAGAATTTTAATAAATTTGATGTAATTATTGCGATTGTAAATAATCCTTATTTTCATAATTATAAAAATTTATACAGATTTTGTAATAAAAATAATGTTAAGTTAATTTTTATTAATTTTTATTTTGAATTGTTGAAATTTAAACAAATTAATATTTTTAAAGATATTTATAAAAACGTTCCTAAAGAAAAGAAATTTTTTTTAAGAATTGGTTATTCTCTTATTCTATTTTTTTCGAAATTATATGAATTATCTAGATTAAAACAAAAATATAATTTTCATAGAATATTTTCATAGAATATTTTCATAGAATATTTTCATAGAATATTTTCATAGAATATTTTCATAAAATATGTGATTTTTAAATTATTAATCAATTAATTTTATTTAACAATTTAATAACATCTTGATTTGTTATTTTTCTAGGATTATTTTTTGCTCTTTCTAAATTTAAACTTTGAGTTAATCTCTACATCGTATTTTATTACAACCTGAAAAAGAAGCTTTTAATAATAATTATTCAATGACTACATCTTTTATTGGTGGCTCTTGTAAGTTATGCCTTGATTGTGCTGAGACTTGTAAAAATCCAAAATATTCAAGAATCCCTTTCGAGGCAACAGGGGTTAATATTATTAAAACTTTAGAGAAGTTTGATATAAATTTAAATTTTCCTGTACAAAAACATGATTCTTTTTATCGTATTGGATTATTATTGGTTGGTAAATAAGCTATTTTACTTTATGACAAAATTATTTTTTTCTTTAATAACTCGCAACAAACTAAGATTAGTGCATAAACAACTGCACAAATCAAGATAATTAAAAATAACTGTAGATTTATTATGTTATTTAAAATAATTCCTACTGCCAAACACCCTACTAATGGCATAATTAATAATTTAAAAAACTTAAACTTAACTAAATTCTTCTTCACATAAATAAACATTAAAATAAACATTACAAGATAGCTAGTTAATGTTGCAATCCCTGCACCATACAAACTATATTTTGGAATTAGTGTAAAATTTAATATAATATTAATAACAGCTCCAACTCCGGCTATTTTTGCAAAAACTAATTGTTTGTCTGCAGAAGCAATAAATTGTCCTAGAATTGTTGTTAGAAATATAAATATTGTTGCAACTATTAAGATCTTAAAAGCAATAAAACTTTCAACACTACCAAACTTATAAACAAATTCAAGGATTCGATAACCTAAGAAAAACACTCCTACAACAATGGGCAAAATTAACACAAGAGAATATTGCAGTATTTTTTCTAATAATTTTTTGGCTTTTTCTTTATTTCTTGAAAATAATTTAGAAAATAGTGGGAAACCAAACATAAGTAATGTAGCTGGAATAATATTTAGTAGATTAATTAGTTTATATGGTGCATTATACCATCCTGTAACAATATCTCCATTAATAAGAGACAACATAATTGTGTCCATCTGAACATAAATAAACGCAAAACTTGCAACTAAAAGAAATGGATAACTTTTTTTAATTAAGCTAAGGATATATTTTTTATTTATACCAAAAGTGAATTTAAAATATTTTTTTGTATTTAAAAATAGCCAAATAATTCTAATAATGTGGGCAATCAAGTACCCAATTAAAAAAAGGTTTAAGTTTTTTAGGATGATAATAGTGTAAAATGAGAATATTAAAGTTAAAAGTCTTTCAATAATAAGTGCTATTCCCACAGTTTTACTTTTATGTTTAACTCTGCCTAGACTAAATAAGGGTTGGCTTAGTTGAGCCATTATTTGTGCAATTCCTGCAATAATCATTGCAATAATTATCTCATGCTTTCCAATAAAAAATATTAAAGCAAAGTAAATAATAAAACAAACTATCAGCAATAAAATTTTTAGACTTAAAATATTTGAAATATACTTATTAATCTTGCTTTCATCTTTAGCTAAGTCTTTAATTAAAAGTTGGCTTAACCCAAAATCACTAAAAATAAAGAAGATACCTACAAATGCGAATATAAAACTGTATTGACCTAACCCTTCTGCTCCCAGATAACGAGAAATTAAAATAATTATTAAGTAAGATAGAATATTTTGTATTATTGTGGATATCCCTATATGCCCTGTATTTTTAACAAACTCTGATTTAAGATTAATTCCAAACATTATAAATGATAAATATTAACTTATTTTATATACTTTATGAAGTTTAGGGTTGCAAACAAAGACAATCTATATAAGTTAATTAATTAATCTAACATAAAATGGTAAAAAATAAAGAATTATTCACTTCAGAAAGTGTAACCGAAGGTCATCCAGATAAGCTCTGCGATCAGATTAGTGATGCAATTTTAGACGAATGTCTAAGGCAAGATCCTAATTCAAGGGTTGCAGTTGAAACTGCAACTAAAAATGGAACTGTTTGGGTTTTTGGTGAAATAACAACTCATGGATTTGTTGACGTTGATAATATTGTAAGAAAAACATTAAAAGAAATAGGTTATGTAAAGACTTCTCAAGGTATTGAATATGAAAACTGTGGTGTTCTCTCTAGTATTATCCCTCAATCTCCAGATATTAGCCAAGGAGTTACAAAAAGCAAAGGTTTACACAAAGAACAGGGTGCTGGTGACCAAGGTTTAATGTTTGGTTATGCTTGTGATGAGACAAAAGAATTTATGCCTTTACCAATAACGTTAGCTCATAAATTAGCAAAAAGACTGGCCTTTGTTAGAAAAAAGAAATTAATTCCCTATCTTGGTCCTGATGGTAAATCTCAGGTTACAATTGAGTATGCTAATGGTAAACCAAAAAGAATTGAAGCAATAGTAGTTTCAAATCAACATGATAAAAACATAAAGCATGCAAGAATTAGAAAAGATATTTTGAAATATGTTGTTAAACCTATTTGTGGAAAACTTATGGATTCTAAAACCAAGATACATATTAATGCAACAGGAGCATTTATTATTGGTGGTCCACAAGGTGATGCTGGTTTAACTGGAAGAAAAATTATTGTTGATACATATGGTGGAATTGGTAGACACGGTGGCGGGGCATTTTCAGGAAAAGATCCTAGTAAAGTTGATCGGAGTGCAGCTTATGCTGCAAGATATATTGCAAAAAATATTGTTGCTGCAGATTTAGCTAAAGAACTTGAGGTTCAATTAGCATATGCAATTGGTGTTGCAGAACCAGTTAGTCTTTGGGTTAACACTTTTGGAACAGGTAAAATTACTGATGATAAAATTATCAATTTAATTAAAAAACATTTTCCTTTAAAACCTGCAGATATAATTAGTCAGTTAAAACTTAAGAGACCTATTTATAGAAAAACTGCAGCATATGGGCATTTTGGAAGAAGTGATCCTGATTTTACTTGGGAAAAATTGGATAAGGTTTCTGTTCTTAAGAAAGAATTAGATTAACTATTTTTTATTTGCCCAACCCCACGCATTCTTAATAATAACATTTAAATCATTGAATGCAGGTTTCCAGTTAGTTAAACTTAAAATCTTAGAATTATCTGCAATTAGGCATTCTGGATCACCAGCTCTTCTTGCAACAAAGTTTCTTTTTATTTTAATTTTAGCAACTTTCTCAATTGCATCTACAACATCTAATACACTACTTCCTTTTCCATAGCCAACATTCAAAATAAAACTGTCTTTATTTAATAAATTGATTACTTCTAGGTGTGCTCTTACTAAGTCTGTTACATGAATATAATCTCTTATACAGGTTTTATCTGGTGTATTCCAGTTATTGCCAAAAATATTTATTTGATTTGTTTTATTTAAAATATTATTTATTAAGATTGGGATCAAATTTAATTTAATTTTTTGTCTATTGCCAATAATCATTTCAGAATCTGAACCTGCAACATTGAAATATCTTAATATTGCATAATTAAACTTAGGATTTGCTTTTTTAATATCTTTAAGCAATTCTTCGATCATTTTTTTAGAGTTTCCATAAGGATTTATTGGTTTTAACTCAGTATTTTCAGTTACAAGATTATTCTTTTGTATTCCATAAACTGCCGCAGTTGAAGAAAAAATAAACTTTTTAACATTGTTTTTAATTGCAGATTTAATCAAATTCAAACTTCCAACAAAATTATTCTCATAATACTTAGTTGGTTCTTTTACTGATTCAGGAACTGAAATTAATCCTGCAAAATGAACAATTAATTCTGGTTTAAATTCTGAGATAATTTTTTCTATATACTTCTTATCCCTAAGATCAGCTTTAATAAAATTGCCAAAAATTATGTTTTTTTTAAAACCATTGCTTAAGTTATCTATTGTTAGAATATTATTAGAATCATACTTATTATCTCTTAACTCTTTAAGAAAATGGCTTCCAATATAACCTGCGCCCCCAGTTACTAAGATCCTCATAGTTTTATGTGTTTAGAATTTTGTTTATATAATTTATGAAGTCTTAATCCTTACTATTTCTCGCTGAACCTATTGTTATCTGATTGTGCTGTTGTCCCGGGTGGAGCATCCCCCAACAACGCACCTATATATTCTGGTTAATCAGCTCACTTAAGACAGTAATAGTATTGTCTACTTAAACAACTTATAATATATTGTTTTTAGAATTATTTTAATTGCCATTCCAAAGCTGTTCATAGAATTTTTCATAGTTTCTTCAGTATATTTTATTATTACTGGAACTTCTTTATATTTAATTTTTCTTCGCGCAATTAATTCTAATATTTCAGATGCGTGTTCCATCTCATCTTGTGTTATTTCAAGTTTTTTTGCAGTTTTTCTATTCATTGCTCTGAAACCATTGTGGGTATCTGTTAATTTAAGTCCTGATAGAATTCTTGTAAATATTAATCCTCCTTTTAGATAAATGGTTCTCTTTAAGGGCATCTTTGTCTTCATGCTTTTATCAAGGTATCTTGAGCCAAGAGTTATGTCAACTTTTCCTTTAAGTACAGGAGTTATCATTGCAGATATATCTTCAACTCTATGTTGTCCATCTGAGTCAAAATGTATTATGTATTTTGCTCCATGTTTTAGAGCGTAGTCTGTGCCTGTTCTGAGTGCAGCGCCTTGACCTAAATTTACTCTGTGTTTAAGAACTATTGCTCCTGCTTTTTTGGCCTTTTCAAAAGTTTTATCATGAGATCCATCATCAATGACAACTAAATTAAAATAACCTTCTTTTTGTAGATTTTTAATAGTCTTTTCAACACTTTTTTCTTCATTGTATGCTGCCAGAATAAACCACATATCTTTTTTAGGTAGTTTCATACTTGAAAGAAGCGAGTTTTGTTTTATATAATTTATGAATTGTTTATTTAAAGTTAATAAAGGTTTTATTCTTAAAATTTTTGTTTGTCTTAAAATTTTTGTAGTTTATCTGATTAAATATAGAGTTTCTTTGAAAGAATTTTGATGAAGCAGTGTGTCTCATGGACAATTGAGGTATATGAAAAATTTCAATATGCTTATTTAGTGCGTTTAGTATTTCATCTTCTATTATTATTGTATTTTCATTTAATGTGATATATCTGTTTATTTTAAAGCCTTCAATAAACTTATTTTTATCATATATTATTACTTTTTTAGCAAAACTTATTACAAATTTACTTGATATTGCAGAGAGTATTTTTAATGCTGTCTGTTTAATTGGTGTTTGTTTCACATACTTCTTCTTAATAAACTTTGAAATAACCTTAACCTTGCCCTTTTTAACGTTAAATGTATTATTGTTTGGCCATTCACAAGTGTATAATTTATTTTTATGTTTTATTCTATAGGAACAATCTGTAGTTATATAGTTTGTTTTTTTATCTATTACCTTCAGTGTTCCTGCTTTTGCTAATGAGCAAATAAAATAATATTTTTTAGTACTTTTGATATATATCATTGCCTCTTCAAAATATTTTTCAAATATTTTCTCGCAAGGCAGTTTTTCTTTGTTGGTGTCTGGTTTATATTCAATATCTGATTGAATTATTGAAGGGCTAACATAATGTAAAATGTATCTTGAATCAATTCCATAATTCAAGTAAGGTCTGTTAATGTTGTCGAATAATTTATTCAGGATACTTGAAGCTAGAGTAGTATACTTTTTCATATACTCAAATCCATAAGGTAAAAAGTATTCTGTATTCCTTGTGCAATATTCTCCACCAAGACTTCCATCAGGATGGATAAAATATGAAGTTATTTCAACAATCTTTTTAGCTGCATCCAGTGCTTTTTTGTTTTTTGATAGTTGGTAAAATTTAACCATAAATTCTAAATTAACAGATAAATATCCTATATCTAAACCATTATACTCAGGGAACCAGCCTTCTGCTTTTTGTTTTGTTAATAGTTTATTAAATTTAATTATTGATTGTTTCTTTATTTTATTGTCTTTTAAGAAATCTCCTGCAGCATATACTGCACATGTGGCTGCCATCTCTTGGTTTAATGCTCCTTCTTCGACATTTTTAAGTAAGAAGTTAACAGCTTTTCTAATGACCTTATTTAAAGTTGCTGAGGAATAATCAATAATTTTTGCTGCTGTACAAATGCTATATAAACTGAATGCGGTTGCAGGAATGCTTTTTTCTTGTGCCCAATATTCTGGGAACCCGCCATTCTTATACTGTATTTTTGTCCAGAACCTTATTGCGGCTATTGCATAATCCTTTACAATTTTTTTATTGTAATATATATTACCAAAAAAGTTGTTTGAATAAATTAAAGATAAAGTTAATGCGCCTTGTTGTAATATTGCTGAAGAAAAATCTCTTATTTTATAATTCCAATAATTTCTGTCAAATGATCCATAAGTTGGAGACATTGGGTCTCTGTCTAAATTTGTTAATAATTTTATTATTACATGCTGTGAAAAATTTGAGTATATATTTTTTTTCATTATAATTTTTCTCTATATAGTTCTGGCTTTAAAGTAGAGAATATCATTCTAATTTTTAAACTTTTTTACAAATTTTTTGTCAATAGATTTGTTAAGTTTTTTCTTAATACCTAATGGAAGTTTATAATATATTTTTCTAAGTATTTTTTCTCCTGTTTTATTATTATGATGCTCTTTTAATGTAAATTTGTTTTTTGAGATTATTTGTTTTATCTCAAATTTCCTTTTTATTTCAGTAGGTTTATTTTTTGGATAGCCTATCATTACATACGCAACTATATCATAAAAATCTGGAATGTTTAGAATTTTTCTGATAACTTTTTTATGTGGTAAATGGCAAATCCAGCATGTTCCTATGCCTTTTTCTTCTGCAGACAAACAAAGATTTTGTATTGAAGCAGAAGCGCTTTGTATGTGATCTGAATATTCTGTGTTATCTGACTCGTTTTTATATAAAACAAGGATTCCTTGTTCAGAATTCTTAATTATAATAGATGCGCCATTATCAATTAACTCTTGTTTTATTTTGTTATCTGTAATGATAATAAATCTTGTGCCTTGGGTATTGCAATGAGAAGGGGCGTATATTGCATCTTCTAATATTGAGTTTAATACTTTATCAGGTATTAGCTTTGGCTTATACTTTCTAATGCTTCTTCTGCTACGAATCTCTTTTATAGGCATATCTTTTTCTTATACTGATTTATATAAAAATGTATCGATAGTATTATGGCTAATTTTAGCTTTAAATGGCGGATTTATCCTCAGTTTTATAGTATTTAAATACAAGAACCTTTTTAAATTAATAATCAATCTTCTGGCTTAGGTTAATTAAAATGAAATTAGTTGTTAATATCAATTGTTATAATGAAGAAAAAACTTTACCTTTAGTTCTTAATGATATTCCTAAGAAAATACCTGGAATTGATAAGATTGAAGTTCAAATAGTAGATGATGGTTCTACTGATAAAACGGTTGAAGTTGCAAAAAAACATGGTTGTATTGTTATAAGACACAAGATTAACAGAGGTTTAGGGCGGGCATTTAATAGTGGTGTTTTAGCTGCTTTAAAGCGAGGTTGTGATATAATGGTTAATAGTGATGGAGATAATCAGTATCCTTCAAGATACATTCCCGCATTAGTAAAACCGATTTTAGAATCTCGTGCAGATATGGTTGTTGGTAATCGAACTCCTTGGAAAGTAAAACACTTTTCTCTATTAAAGAGAGCTTTGCAATATTTTGGTAACATTCTTGTTCGTAAAATGATCCAGTCTCCAGTTAGAGATACAGTCTCAGGGTTTAGATCGTATTCTCGTGAGGCATTGTTAAGAATTAATGTTACATCTCAATTTAGTTATGTTCTTGATACTTTGATGCAGGCAGCTTCAAAAGGTTTAAAGATAATTAATTATGATATTAAGACAAATGCCCCCACACGTAAATCTAGATTGTTCAAAAACATTTTTGAGCATATGAGAAAAAGTACTGCTAACCTAATAAGAGTATTTTATTTGTATCAACCATTTAAGACTTTCATCACTTTGAGCTTATTGTCTTTTTTGCCAGGACTTTTTTTATTCATTAGATTTTTCTATTTTTACTTCACTAATGCAGGTTATTCAGGATATATACAATCATTAATTATTGCCACATTATTAGTATTGGGTTCAGTGTTGTTTTTTGTGTTCGGAATTATTGGCGATTCAATTAAAACTAACAGAACTCTGATTGAAGAAGGCCTATATTTAAGTAAGAGAGAATTAACTAAGAAAAAATAATAGATAAAGATTTAGTGTGTTTGAGATTTATAAAAAATTTAAGTTAATTTTTAATCTTTTAAGGAGATTATTATGGTTGTTCATAAATTATATAAGTGGTCTTTTAATTATCTGAAAAAGAATTTTGTAAAGATTATTAAATATTTAATAGGTGGAGTAGTCAGTTTTCTATTAAAGTTGCTAATTACTATATTTTTGGTTGACCTATTACATATAGATATTAAAATTTCTTATGTTATCTCTTTAATTATAGTTATATTGTTTGTTTTCTTCTATAATTTCCATATTACATTTCAGAATAAAACCTCGAAAAAGATTAAGTTTTTTAAATATATACTTGCATATTCTATTTTTTCAGGGTTAGATTATATTTTGGTTATTTTTATCAATAGTTTAAATATAATAGACTATAGATTATTAATTACTTGTGTAACTATTTTTATTATGATTATAAAATATTTCGCTTATAATCATTTAGTTTTTGTGAGGGGTGCGAAGAATGAATAAAGTTGTGGATTTTTTAGTTAAGAATAAGTTTTATATTTTATTTTTTCTTGCATTAATTGTTTTGTTAATACCCCATATTTCTCTATTAAATGATTTTAAACAATTGCCTTCACCTATTTATGGAGGAGACTATTATCATCAACAGGGCGCTGTTGAGTATATGGGTCAGGGCGGAAGTCCATTTACTAGCTTTGCTACAATTAACGACACCATTCCCAGCTATTTCCCTCTATATACGCTAATTCCTGGTTTCATGTCCATGTTGGGGCTTACTGCAATGAGTGCGATGTTTATTTTCTCAATTGTAATATTTATTCTTGCTTTTTATTCTTTTTTTCTTCTAGCCAACTTCATTATTAAAAACAAATACGCATCTTTATTAGTCTCTATTTTTGCATGTAGACTAATATGGTTTCCTGCACTGAAATATAGTGTTTTTACAAGAGTTACTGTTTTTGTGTTGTTCTTTTATTTCTTTTTCAAATTCCTAAGGAAGAAAGATTTAAAAAATTCATTATTGGCAGGTTTGTTTTATGGATTTTGTGGTTTAGGCCATGGTAGTGCGTTTATTTCAGTTAGTTTGGTTATATTTTTTGGCTTTTTCTGGTTTAATAGAGCAATTTATAAAATTAAGTTTAAGGAATATTTTTATAAAAATTGGAAGGCAAATGTTAATTATGTTATTATGTTCTTGGTTGGTTTTGGTATTTCATTAATTTATTGGGGGAATATGTTTGCTAATTTTGGAAATTTTCCTAATCAATTAACAGAGTGGTGTCAGCTTAATTATGAATTGGCAGTGGTTCAATCTAATTTGTTCAAAGCGGTTGTCTCATCGTTATTCACTTTTACTAATGTATGGGGCATTATTTTCGGTTTGCTAGTTATAGCTTTTATTTTATTAATGATTTTTGTATCGGGTAATAAGTATTTTCAAATCTCAAAAAAACGTATATTATTTTTTTCAGTTATTCTTTTGCTTTTATCCTTTCATTTTTATTTGACCCTCCCGCTTTTAGGAACTGAATTTTCACCTGGTCGTATGTGGGGTTTTGTGTATTATATTTTAATAATATTTATCACCTCTTTTGTTTTTAAATCCTTTTTGACTTTTGGATTTATTAAGAAATATAAAAAAGAAATTTTTAGTGTTCTGTTTATTTTATTTATTTTGATATCCTTAATTAGTTTTAATTCTTATGTTAAGAATGATAAATGGATAAAGAATGGATTTGCAGAACAAAATCCGCTTCTTTTAGAGTCTAAGGCGGCAATATTAAAGTATACTGCGCTTGATGATAATTTTATTTCTTCTAAGGAGGTAGGGTTTGCTATTAATTCTTTAACTGGCCGTAGGTTTTTGAGTATTAGAAGGAATCAACACCCCCTAACTAGTGAAGTTGATCAGAGAGAATTAGACCTTGCGATTATTCTCTATGGGAATAGTAGCGATAAAAGAGCAGAGTTGCTTAAACAGTATGATATAGATTATTTGTATTGGGATTATTTTTGGATGCAAAGCGAGTTTAGATTTGATGACACGGGAAAATTAGTTAATTTATTTGACCCTATTTTAATTATTAGAACTCCTGAACGAGAGGCTCTCCTGAAAAAATATAACATAAGTTATTCAAATGAGAATATGGTTGTTGATTCATCAAAGAGGGATAGAAATGATATTAAAAAATTCGATGTTTTACTTGTTTACCCAAATAATTGGTCTAATGAACCTTGGCATCCAGATCTTAATAATTTTCTTGAAGAAGTTTGGGTTTTGCAAGAAGGTGGAACTAAATATGCTAGATTGCTTAAAATAAATGTTGAGTCTGATACAAATAACTATTTCTTTTCATAGGTTTATCAACTAATTTTATAAATAAAATAATTACTCTATGTTGTAATGGCAAAATATGATGATAAGATTAAGGAATTAGAAGAAAGAATAGCTAAAACAAAGTATAATAAAAGAACTCAGCATGCTGTTGGTTTATATAAGGCCCAACTCGCAAAATTCAAAGAATTAAGATCTTCTCGTTCCAGAACAGGTAAGAGTATTCATGGTTATCAAGTTCGTAAGACTGGTGATGGAACAGTCATTCTTCTTGGATTCCCAAGTGTTGGTAAGTCTACTTTGTTAAACAGTTTAACTGGTGCGAAATCTAAGATTGCTGCTTATGAATTTACAACTCTTGATGTTGTTCCTGGTGTGATGAGATATAAGCATGCGGAAATTCAGATATGCGACATGCCTGGAATTGTTAAAGGTGCTGCATCTGGTAAGGGTCGAGGAAAAGAAGTTTTAGCAACACTTCAGAGTGCAGACCTTATAATTATGTTATTAGATGTTAATTCTCCACAATATCTTAAAGTTATTGAAAAAGAAGTATATAATGCGCATGTTCGTATTAATCAATTAAAACCAGATGTTAAAATTAAGAAAACTTCGAAAAATGGGTTGAAAGTAGGAAAAACTGTGAAACTTACACATTTAGATAATAAAACAATTAAAGACATGCTTAGAACTTTCAGGATAAATAATGCAGATGTTGTTATTAGGGAAGATATAAATGATGATCAATTGATTGATATTATTGAAGCAAACAAGCTTTATATTCCTGCAATTACTGTTTTTAATAAGATTGATACTGTTTCAGAAGAAAAGCTTGACAAACTAAAAGAAAAACATCAACCAGATCTTTGTGTGAGTGCGCAAAAAAGAAATCATATTGTTGAGTTAAAAGAGCTGATTTTTAGAAAATTAGATTTAATTAGAATATACCTTAAAGAACCAGGTAAAGAACCTGATATGAAAGTTCCTCTAATTATGCATAGAAATTGTAAGATAAGGGATGTTTGTAATAAGTTGCATAAAGATTTTGTTAAAAGATTTAAGTTTTCTAGAGTTTGGGGTAGATCTGCAAAGTTCGGTGGACAGAAGTTAATGCTTAAGCATGTAATGAAAGATGAGGACATTCTTGAGTTGCATATTTTTTGATTCTGTGATTACAATGCTCAAAAACTTTTTAGTTTTTGTTGTGTTGGAACTTCATATATTTTAGTTGAGAAGTTTTAATGACCAAAAATTGGAATAATTTTATTTTTGTGTTGGGGTTGCACATCTTTTAACTAGCAACTTCAATGCTCAAAAATTATTCTAATTTTTGTTGTGTTGGAACTTCATATTTTTTGAAAGTTTCATTCTTTTTGTTTAAATATACTTAATTCTTTATAATTCTTAACAATATTCACATTAAGTCTATTATACATTTCTAGTAACTTATTATTTTTACTAGCGTGTTCATAACGTCTCAAATAAACACCATCTATTTTTTCAAACTTCATTGTACCTTTTTCAATTGAAGTTAGTTGATTATTCTCAATTCTATAATCTAAATCTTTGATTTTATTTTTATCACGTATTATTTCACGAAAATAAGGTTCTGTCCATCCTTGGATAACATCAAAGCTTGTTTGAATATCATAATTTAAGTCAGCCCCATCTTTAATCGTTGCGCTAACACATGCTATTTGATGATATCCCATTACAATTATAGAATTAATATTTTTTTCTGATAATTGTTCATGCAAATTAGTATCCATAAAAGCTGAAGCATGAGGTTTATTGATATCTACCCAATTATCTTCATTATAATAATCCAAAAGTTCTTGGGCTGTCGAAGCGTCGTTTAACCTGAAGTTATAGACTGGAATTCCTAATTCATTAGCTTTTTTTAAAACTTCTTTCATATTTTCAAATTCCTCATAACTATTTAAAGCTTTATATTTTACACTTTCATAAACATCTACTAGGAAAATTGCTGTATTACTTTTATTCATCCCACTAGGATCAACATAATTCATTGGATTATTACTCACATAGGAATAAGCATGATTACTTGCAACCGGGTCAACACCTGTGAATCTTCCAGAATCAGAATCATAGTATCTTGCACCAAAGTAATGCATTCCTGACAAAACATCTTTTTCTTTTCCTGTGAATCCATATTTAGATCCATTGTTTATTATTGTTTGTCCGTATGGTAGAGATAGGTATTCTGCTGTTGTTTCGCCTTCTTCACTGATTATTATTCTCTTACTGCCAAGCCTGTCTGTAACAACAAACTTAACCTCATCACCACTTACTTCTGCTATTTCACCAACATAACGGGTAATAGTAGATGCAGAAACAAAAGAAATAACTAATAAGAATAAAATTATGCTTAAAATTGTAAATTTGTGAAGTTTCTTCATTATTTGTCATGATTAGATTGAAGATTTATTAATGTTTTGTAAAAGTTTGAGACCAATTTGCAAAGTTATGTGTAGCCAAAAGTTGATGCTTAAACATGTTCTGAAAGACGAAGATATATTAGAACTTCATATATTTTAGTTGAGAAGTTTTAATGACCAAAAATTGGAATAATTTTATTTTTGTGTTGGGGTTGCATATTTTTTTAATGTGATAATTATTTATGGTTCACTATTAGTGATCTCCTCCCACATTTCTTTTGGATTCTTATTTGTTTCATGATATTCTCTATTTTTTACACTCTCAATTTGTTCTAAGTTCTTGTTTATTGCAAAATTAATAAGATGCTTTAGTTTATCACTTTCAATGATTTTAATTAATTCTTCAAAATATTTGTTTTCGTTACAGTGTGCATTTAATTCTGTTTTTTGAACAAATAAGTTTGATGCTATAACTAACCTTTTGAATTCTTCATAAGAGCTTACCTTTGAAGGGTCTCTATATGCATCTAGTGCCTCTTGGTCCCATCGAGCAAAAGTTTCTAAATCAGGATTTATGTTTGCGTCGTATATATGAGTTAATTCATGAATTATTGCAATGGATATAAGATGTTTTCTAAAACTTAGCATTTCTTGATCGTTTAAATTTTCTTTCAAATCATCAAGATATTTTCTTCCAATAGTCAATGTTCTTGCTTCACCATCAGATGTGGCCGATGCTTCTTCTTGTACTTCATCTATTATAATAGTATAAGTAAAGTCATCTTTTACAGTTATAGCGTTTTCATTGAACCAGTTCATGCCAATATTTATTGCCTCTATCACTAAAGTTCTGATTTCATTAGAATAAAGATTGTCTATTTCTGGATTTATTTCTATTTTGTTTAAGATTGCATCCATCCCACTAGGATCAACATAATTCATAGGATTATTCCCAACATAAGCATAATGATTAACACCATCCCCAATAGGATCCACACTAGTAAACCTTCCAATATCAGAATCATAATACCTAGCACCAAAATAATGCAAATCAGTAGAAACATCTTTTTCTTTTCCTGTAAATCCATATTTTGAACCATTATCCACAATAGTCTGACCAAAAGGCAGGGATTTGTATTCTGCTGTTGTTTCTCCTTCTTCATTGAGTATTATTCTTTGACTTCCTAGTCTGTCATTAATTTTATAAGAAATATTTCCGCCTGTTATCTGTGCAACATTGCCTATGTAACGTGTTGTTGTGGTTGCAGAGGCTATTGACATTATTAGTAAGAATAATAAAATACTTAATACTGTGTATCTGCTAATTTTATTCATTAATTAGAATTCTTAATTAAACTCTTTATTAATGTTTTCTAAGAAATTATGAAGAATATTTTTAAATAGTTTTATTTACATTATTTGATCCGCCACAGCACACTGAGCAAGCCTTAGGGCAAGTAAATGGTTCTCCCCCATTACAAGTGCAATTGGTTGCATTTGTGGGGTTAACAGAATTTGTCTTTTGCATTGAGGCTTGCCCTCCAATGTTACTTTCAGTACTTTCAGAGTTTAGATACGGGGAATTTGCAACACCAATAATTATTACTCCAACTATTGCAATAATTGTTATTACAAATAATCTTTGTTCTGTTGAGTCCATCTAACTTAATTAAGGCATCTTATTTTTATAAATTTTTCTAAGAATTAAAGATTTTTCAACTTTTGTTCAACTTCAGATAAGGCTTTTTCTAATCTATCTAATTCATTTTCACTTTTAAGTGTGTTATCTTGTTTTACTTTCTTTTTAGATTTTGCTTTTGCTAATTTTTTGTCTTTTTTTGTTTCGCCTTTAATCTCAAGAAGTTCATGATCAGGCAAGAATTCGTATAATTTTGCAAAAAGTAGACTCATTTCTTTTGTTTCTTCTTTAAGTTCTTTGATTAGTTTTAGTTTTTTATTTCTTAATATCTCAATTCTAAAATGTTGCCTAGTTGCTTTTATTGTTTCTTTTGTTGCATTCAATCCTTTAACTCTTACATCTCTTGCTCTTGCAACTGTGACAAATCTGTTTGTTTCCATTTTTATGTTTTATTCGCTTTAGAGAGCGGTATTTTATATGTTTGGTTCAAATAATGTTTTGTCAATAAAATATACTTTGTCTGAGATATTGTCTAGAGTTGTTTGCCATTCAAGTAACTCTTCATCTTCTTCAGCTTTTATTTGATTTATTTGTTTAAGTATGCTTTTTGATTTGTCAAGTTTGGCCTTGACAACGTCAATAATATCAAGCACTTCCTTGTACGAATCGATTTTTATAAATACAGGAGTATTATTCATTCTTTTCACCTCATTAATGGATTATTATCAAATAGTTTATCTTCAACTGTCAGAAGACTATCTTGGATAGATTCAAGTTCGTTTCTTAAGTTTTCTCCTTTGTTACTCTGAGCATTAATATTTTTTGTAATGTTGTCAATTTTACTATTGCAGGTTTTAATGTCTTCTTTTATATTCAGATTTGAATGTAAAATTTCTTTATATAGTGTTGATTTAACAAAAATGTTTTCATTAAATGTTCTTTTCTTCTTAAAATCTTCGACTAATTTTCTTGTATTTTGAATTTCTAATCTTTCCTCATCAAAACTAGGTAATACCCCTGCCTTTGCTTTTTTAGGAGGTTCAATTATTAATTTAGTTTCTTTTCTTTTTTCAAGTTCAGGAAGAAAACTTATTGGCTCCATCTTTTTTTCAACTATTTTCTCTTGAATTATTGGTTTTGGTGTTGGGCTAGTTATTATCTCTTCATTTGGTAAATCAATGTGAATAATTTCATGATGATGATTAAGCTTATTTTTTATCTCAGGATGGATTTCTGGTTGTTCTGGGTGTTCAGGCATTTCTAATTCTTCATCAAGCATAAGATCTTCTTTTTGTTGAGTTGTAGTTAGTGCCATATTTATTTCATTAGAATTTAAATCAAGGTTTTTCTCCATAACTTCATCAATATACTCCTTTTCTTTATTTACTTTTTTTGCATTAAATATGGTTTTCTCTTTTGTTTCTGCATTGATGACTTCTTTTAGTTGAGTATCAGAATTTTTTTTAGGATCATATTTAGGTATAGCTAAATCTGGGTTTTTATCATTTTTAGAAAGCTTCTTTTTCTTATGAAAACCAAATAACCCCATTATACACCTCTTTTTTATGATATACTAGTATTTTAGCTTGCTCATTTAAAAATATTATTATAATTCAGGCTATTATGAAACCCTTTAGCTTTTTAGTATTTTTATATCTTATTCAAACATCCATTTATTTCTTCTTTTTGCTGTTTGAACAAATTGTTTTGGTGTTAAAATACCAAATTCACTGATTATGGCAGTTATTTTAGTTGGTTTTATTTTTTCAAATGCAT
>Ga0208904_1001169_pt1 | contig 18516 bp, 36 predicted proteins | sample AntAceMetag02UKB_FD_184774 | JGI IMG/M metagenome (GOLD analysis project Ga0208904, IMG submission 184774) | Saline lake microbial communities from Ace Lake, Antarctica - Antarctic Ace Lake Metagenome 02UKB (SPAdes) (version 2) | ecosystem: Environmental > Aquatic > Non-marine Saline and...
CTTTTTGTCCTTAAGGGCTTGGCGAAAGTTTGGTCTAGTAGGTGTGGTTTTTGCAATAACTGGTTTAGGCTTCCGCTTGCTTTTTTGGTTGTGTCGTTTGATGAAGGTTTGGGCTGCAATTAGTCTTTCTGTGTCTGAGTTTGATTTACATTTATTTGTTTTCGGAAGATAATTAAAGCACTTTCTACACTGAATGTCGTAATTTGCACCACAGTTGCCTTTAAAATCTCTTACAGTCCGAGCACTTTCAATTCTTGTCATCTTCTTACTCATTGTTTTGCTCCTTTAAGTTATTATTCTCAACACGTTTTATATATTCTATCATTTCAAGTGTCTCAGTGCCTGTATAAACCACTTTTCCGTTTTCTACCAGTATAGGCAAGGATATTTCCTTTTCCGTCCTCTCAGCTATAACCTCAAGCACCATATCGACATCTAGGTACACCACCTTTCCCTTAATTTCCGCTTTTGCTTTCTGACATCCTATGCAGAGTTTGCGACCGATTAGGAAAGTGCCGGTTTTTAAAAATAGGTGCTGTTCCATTTTGACTAGATCAATTAGGCTGTTTTCCAGTAACATTATAGAAGCATCTTTTATAAGGGTGTTGAAGTCTTCTTTTTCCTTCTTAGCGTTTTCTGTTATTAACCAGATTAATTTGTCAATTAGCATACAACCCCCCATTAACTACTTGTTATTTGCCTATAATAAACATCAGTGATAAGATATCCTCGCCCACTTATCTGATTGTCTTCATTAACCAAAGGCACAAGTGAAACGATCTTTTTTTCACGCAAAGTTTTCATTATTGTTTTCAACTCTGTAACTGGAATATTCGTTTCTGCTGAAAGTGTTGCATATCCCCACCAAATACCCCCATCATAAAAACTTTCATCATTTTTCCACTTAATTAGTTTTACGATAACCTTTTCAGTATCTTTCATCTCACACCTCCATTAAGTTAAAAATATACAAACAGCCTATGATCCCCATTATACACAGCCATATTATACCACCTACTGTTACTTTCATTCTGTTACCTCCTTACTCTTAAATACTACTACTGCTTCGTCTCATTTGTTTGTTTTTCCTTACCTACACCCAAGATACAGTAAACGTGATTCCACATATAAGCTATTGATTCGTGTAGCTCGTTCAATATATCTAAATTTCTCCAACCTTCCTTCTTCCTTTTCTCTACGTGACTGGTTATATTGTCAACCATATCATTAAGATCATAGTTTTCATCTCCGAAACAACTCATCTCTTCACCTCCTTTTATATTTCATCAGTATATACATCTGTTCCTTTGTGATCCTCAAATCCTTACCGTTCATTTCTATTATCTCAGTCATATTCACCTAGCTCTTGAAAGGTGTTTTTTGCTCCGTTAAAGTTATAATTAATGACTGGCGAGTATTCACTTATTTTATTTTTTGTCATACTCATTACAGCCATTTTCCTTATTTCTTTTTCCCCGAAGCTGTCAACTTCATATTTTTGCTCCCACATCATAGCAATCGTATCTGGTTCATGTTTCCACAATCTTGACCCTGCCAGATCGTTTGAACCCAATTTACACTTTATCCTTGTACCGTCAGTATCTATATCAGACCCCTGCTTACTGCCTTTTCTGGCATCTTTACTGCATACTACAGGTATCCCAAAGTGGTTGCTGATTCGTTTAGGGATATTAGCTCTTATTCCGTCTACCTGAACATCGCTTGACATTTTTCCTGCTGTAACATTGAGGTTGTAAATAGCGTCAATTATCAATATGTCATTGTCGGGATCAGCTCCCATCATTTCAGTCTTTATTGATTCCTCTGTATGTTGACCTTCAATAATCATAAGCCGTCTTTCACCTAAATACTGCCTTAAAAGATCATGAGCTTCTAGTTTAATGTTATACAGATTTTCGCTATGAGTTTTTTCCCAATCTTCATAATAACTGTTCGCAAAGTTTATTTTGCTTGTTCTAGCTATCTTCATTTCACTACAATAGTACGTTAGAGATGCTAGGAAGCGTTTAGAGAGCTTTTTACCTGTATCATCTAGGGTGAAGTACCATACACGGCTTTTTTCGTTCGTATGGAGTATATCACACGCTAATTGAATCAATATGGCTGTTTTGCCTACGTTATCTTCAGCCCCGAATAAATGAAATCCTTTTGATAGTCCCATAGTAGCCTTAGAATATTCATTAAAAGCACTCAATTTATATCTCTTTTTAGGCAAGTTTTTAATCATCTCAATATCTGAAGGACACAGGTTTTTAGCTTTTCTTCTGAAAAAGGTGTTCATATTTTCCTGTAATCCGTTAAGCTCAGATATATAGTAAGCCTCGTTTAAAAAGATTTTCTGAGCAAACTCACTCATTTCTGTAGCAACCGCCATTCTACTAGTACTCCAAGTATCACTAGGGCAAGTTTGAACCATATCATAAATGGCTTCACCTGCTATCTCCATATCTATTCCTAGAGCTTCGATTTTTTCCCATAAGCTATTATCACTTCTGTCCTTCATACTTCTACCTCGATTGTTTCGCCTTCATGTGTTTTAAGTATTTTCATCTTTTTAGGCTCCATGTTGTCGGTTGTGTAAGTTTCCCACCTTCGGTCTGTTATCCAACCTTGCATATGTTTTTCTGGAGCAAAACCGCTACTTGCTTTTTCTTTCGCTAGGTGTTTTTTGTAAGCAATGACACAATCTTTAAGAATGGGTATTATTTCTTCCCAGTCTTTATGCTGTTTTTTCAACCATTCATACTCTGTTACGGCACCTCTCTTTTTTCCTGTAGAATATTCATGGTGGGCTTCTTTAAAAATGAGAAAAAGATCATCTTTCTTTTCTTTACTTTTCTCTTCTTTACTCTTCTTTACTTTACTTTGTGTACTAATGTCAACATTTAAAGGGTTAATGTCAACATTTATAAAAGTTGTTATTTTAGAATCATACTCAACATCAAGCCAATACTCGCTTATTAATGTTATTTCTTTTCTTCTAACAGTTGCCTCAAAATATCTCTTTTGAATACCCCTACTCGTTAAAACATTGTACTTTTCATATACAACATTATTAAACAAATTGCGTTTAATGCAGGAGTTAATGACATCATTTAAAGGGTTAATGTCAACATTTAACCTTCGTGCTGTCAACAACAATTCGTCTTCACCAATTTTATAAAAGTAACCTTCAGAGTATATTTTCTGTAAAAGTTTAACATAAATAGCAAAGCCTGTAAGACCGTGTTCAGCTTCTAAAAGTTCTATCTTATCATCCGTATGTACGTCCAAAGGAAAATAATCAAGTCCCTGTTTAGGCTGTCTTGCCATTAATTTCTCCCTTTAACCTGTTCTGCAAGAATAACTATCTTGTCAGCGAAGTTTATAAAATCAGCATCAGAATCAAAAGTAAAGTGTCTCGGACTTCGATCTTCCATCATTCTAGGCTTAAAAACGCTTAGAGCTACACCGCCGATGTTAATGGCATAACAGATAATTGAAGCCTCAGGGCTGTATGCGTGTGCCTCATAATCAATTCTTTTCATTTACGCCTCCATCATCTTTTCAATAGCCTGTTTATACTTCGGCTTGTTTGTAAGAATCCAGTCAATAGATTTCTGATCGAAGTGATACGGGTCTTGTCTAGTTGTCGGCAAACCTTCTGCAATCCATCTATAAACCGTAATAATTGAAACTTGTAGACCAAAACCAAGGTCTTTTGTAATAAATGTTTTACTCATGATACCTCCATAAATTAATAAACGCTTAGATGTTATAACATTGATAAAAAGCTAAGTCAAGAAATATTTTGATTATTTTTAAGAAAGTAACGATCTATGAAGTTTTATCATCCGTCCTCTTGCCATTTATTTCTCCTCTGGAACAATTATAAGCCTAGGGCTTTTAGGCTCGTGTAGGCTCAAACAGCCCTTTCTAAATGCGGTGTCAGTTTTACAAATAGTTGCTTCACCGCAAATTAAATCTATTTTTGTGATCATATCATCGCCACTTTTAAGAAGAGTTTTTAATTTTCCTTCAATAGCAGAAAAGCTTTCAGCAATAATGTAAAAATCATAAAAACTTTTAGTAAGTCCTGATCCGTTTTGTATCTTCATTTTAAATAGTTTCATTTAACCCTCCATCATTTCAAGATACTGTTTAAAGTGATCGTACCTTTCTGGTTTAGTTTCCTTCATTGTTAGTCTCCATTTTCTCAAGTTTTTCATCAATCCCTTCGAGAAGTGAAATTATCTTTTCCTGATCCTCGTTCAGAACTATGTAGTTTGCGATACAATTCACCGCTTGCCTGAACTTTCCGTAATAGCCTATATGCTTGTTTACATACTCGTTATGATTTTTACCCTCTTTAGGGGTTGATGTGTTCTTTGTTTTAAGCTCTACCACAAAGTTAAGTGGCTCACGTCTGATTGTATAATCTCCAAATTTAAACATTGCTTTTCTCCATCATCTTAGTTGCAAGATCTTTCTTGTCTGGTTTGTTTGCTATTACCCATTTAAGGGACTTGTCGTTGAATAGGTTAGGGTCTCTTCTTTCTACTGGCATATCGGTATCTATCCAGTTGTAAAGTGTTGTAGAGCTAACATCTAAGCCTCTGATCATTTCTTTCATACTAATAATTTTCATTTCTTTTTCTCCTATATGTAACATTTTTGACCGAAGCCTTGTCTACGTCTAAGCAGTTTTCTTTTAAGTTTATGTCCTGCTGGCATTGGGATATGTCCAGAACTAGCAAACTTTCTAGGACTTGACTGAGCAAGCTGTTTGTTGAAAAGTTTTTGATCTTCAATAGAGATAACGCAAGAATCCAAATCGACACCCTTTTCTCCAAGACCTCTCAAAAAAATTGATACAAACCTGTCATAACCTTTGTGTGTGTTTCCATAAATAAACATAATACCCTCCAATAAATAAATTAAATAAACGCTGTTGAATAATTCAACTTTTAAATTTATAACATGAAAGAATAGGTTAAGTCAAGGAAAAAGATAAAAAAGATTTAGAGGGGGTTAGATATCCAGACTTTATTTTGCACACTCCCTAAGTGCTGGGCTTGAAAACTGTTCTAAAGCTTTGTCAAGTTCCTTTGCTTTTTTTCTATATTCTGCGTTTTCCCTTTCTAACCTTGCGAGCCTTACCACAATCCATTTTTGAAACGCTGTTGTAAGTGTACCGTCTAAGCGGTCTGGAGTTTCACCAAATGGACAAGGATAGGTCTTTATAACTTCTTTAAGTGCTTGTTCAAACATAGCTTGCCTCCATTTCTCTCAATTTAGCTTCATCCCTTATACATTGCCGACATTTTAAAGGTCTACCCTCATTGTTCATCTTCAAATTTATGGGAGCCATGCGATAATTAAAACCGCTCCAGACGTTAAAATAAGTCTTCTTTCCGTCTACCTTCTTTGGTATCATCCGCTTAATCTGAAAGGAGGTACACATGAAGTAATCGCCACTATTTCCTTTTACAAGGTGTCCACACTTTCCGCATAGGTTAGACATTACACCCCCCTTAAAATAGCTTCTTCATCAGGTCTAGGATAAGCTCCGTTCTTTATCTGGTAATATCTCCCTCGATCTAAACCAGTTGTAGCAAGGAAAACAAGGACATTCTCATAATTTTTGGATAGGTTTTTATTAAACTGATCCCAGTTAAAGGTAAAGGTTCGTTTCGGTTTACAAGGTCTACCTGTTGGCTTGCACGTCTTTCTATGGTCTATAATGGACTCAGGGTTTACTCTCAGGCAGTTTTCAAGGTCGTATTCATAATCTATACCCTCTGTAAGTTTTCCGCTCCTTATATACCGGTATATTGTGTCACGGGGTATTCCTGTTTCTTTAGATACTGTTAATACTTTTTTCATTTTATCTCCTTTTAAATGATTAGTCTATTTCACCAACTCTTCTGTTCCATTTTTTCTTAGCTATGTTCAAAAGCCACTCGTTATCTTGCCTAATTGCTGCTATTTTAAACTGAACCTGACAGCCTTGGCATTTGACCTGCACGCTCCTTGATTTTGATTGCGAATTCCCAGTACAGGCATATTCTGGAGTAAATCCACAAAAAGGGCAATCTTTTAATTCGTCTGAAGTCTGGTAATAATTATTCCATTCCATTTTTTACTCTCCATTAGGTTTAATATATTATACATTAGAAGGGAAGATCATCTTCATCATCTTCTAAATCCACTACCGGAGCCCTCTGAATATCAGGTTGCTGGGGTACAGGTGCGGAGTCTTCTCCGGCGTTCTCTATGTTCCAGCATATAGAAGCAGATGCGTATCTTTTACCGTTCCACTCATTAGATTCTGAAATTCCGTAGGCTATTTTAACAAGCTGGTTTTTGTAAAGTTTGAACCCTTCCTCAAGCTTCTGAATATGGTTAGGATTCTGGCGGTGGTTAAAGGCATCAAAAGCATATTCCTTTTTATTACCCTGATATTCAGTTTCAATTACTACAAGGGATTTTTTTTCAGTTACCTTTATCAGATCAATCCACTTTCCTTCTTTCCTTGGTCTGTTGTCTACATACTCAGTCATTTTGTTGCTCCTTTCCAGTCAGGTAAAAATTTTGTTAAATCATCTTTACTCATTTCTGATATTGCAAGTATAGCTATAGTGTATACTCCGAGGTTTTTAAATTTCTTGTTGCTTATAATTTTATCTTCTATCTTATCACATGAGGGAAAGTCTTTCATCTTAGCACCCCCTGTATAGTATATTGTCTGTGCAGATGTAGCGATAACTGCACTATAAAAAAAATATCTCATTTCCTCCTCCATATAACAAAGTTAATATTAGTGTTGTCATAGATCCAAAGTCCAAGCTCCAAGAACATATAGACGTAACCAAAAAAGAGTAGAAGGACAAAGCCTGTAACATTAAAAAAAGATATTTTACCCACTCTAAGACAACGGCTAAGATGAAAATAAAAACCATACAGATTCACTACCCCTAAAAGTATAAGTAAGTATATCATTTCATTTCCTCCAAAAGTTGTTCTGTTTGTTCTTTCGTTAGCTTCACAGGTTTTCTCTCAGGGTCTTTTTTAGTTAGTCCCAAACCTTCGCAGACTGCACATAATTTATCATCAAGGTACTTACACCCATATTTTGTAAGCGTGTCTTGATGGAAGCCTGAGAGCCTAAAAGGGTGCGGTATCTCTATGATGTAGCAAGTATAAACTTTAGCTTTAGACTGTAGCTGTTCTTTCTTACATTCACCATTTACATCATAAGGACAATCTTTATAACGCTCTAACCTGCTCCTTAAATGATAGTTATTACTGTATGTAGGGTTGCAGGGATTGTCATATCCTTTACACTTCATAACGCCTCCTTCACAGCTTCCATTTGATCCTCGGTAAGCGAAGTGAAATTCAGCTCAAATTTAGCTTGAGATACTTTGTTTATTTCTATTACTGATTTACCTGACTTTTTAATGAGGGCGTTTCTACAGCGAATTCCTTTAGTTTCACCTTTAGTATAATGGTCTATAACTTTGTTTATCTGGTCTAATCCGTATTTGTCTATACCTTCTGGAAACTTTTTGAACACGTCCTTTTCGGTGTAACCTTTAGATATAGCGATTTTTAAAAGGGCTTCGATAAGTTTAGCGGTGTCGGGTTTAGGTTCGGGCTTAGGTTCAGGTTTTTTTTGCGTTGTCTCAACTGTTTTACTGTCAGGATCTATGTCAGCCTTGCTTGACACTTTGAACATTTTAAACAAAGCTCTTTTGTCAAATTCTGTAACTGCCTGACTAGCAGACTTCCCTCCTGTGTCCTGATCTGCTCCGACCATACCAAACTCAAGGATTTCGCCAGTCTCACCGCAAATAGCCTTTACCGTACCTTTTAAAATAGTTCTAACAACCTCTTTGTCTTTGCTATTAACAGAATAATGCTCAGTTATTTCTGTAATGTTTGGAACAATAATAAGATTGTGCTTACTTAAAAGCGGTCTGACTATAGCGTTCAACTGTTCATAGCTGATATAGTCATAATTTGAAAAATCATTTTTACCGTCTTTTTTAACTGCTTTGATTTCTGAAATAATCTTAGTTAATTTTGTTACTACGCTTTTCATAGTTGTCTCCTAAATAGTTGTATTGTCCAAGTGATTTTTATTTAACCACACCAAAAACTTAACCGCTCCACCGCTCAGAGCCTTTCCGTGATTTACCCATATCCAACGACCAGTTGAGGGGTAAAAGTCGACTCTGGGGTATTCCTTTGATCTAAGCATATAAAACCCCCTGCTGTTTATTTGAAAAGGAAGTCCAGAGCTATTGAGGATATTGGTGTTTAAGATTGTCCTTTTATCTCTTTTTATTCCATTCCATTCTTTAAGGGCTTTGAAGGTTTCTTTCATTTTAACGTCTATCCAAAGTTTCTTGAATAATACGTCTACGCTTCCTAATCCTTACAAACCTCAAGCACCTCTGAAACCGCTCCCACGTCTTTACAATCAGAACACTCAAGATCATTAAAAGGATAATTAATAGTATGTTATATATTCCGTTCATGTTAGGGCTCCTTAAAAATTTTTACATTTTTCAACTATATCAGCCCACTGGTCGGGATTTATTCTTCCAGCAACGCTTTCATCGTTTTCTATTCCAAGAGTATTAAGTATTTGTCCAGTTATCCAATCCTCATTTTCATCCCATATAGCAACTTCGCAATCGGCACACTTTACATCTAAGCCCGTGAATTCCGTTTTTGAATGATTATCACAATAATTTCCATACCCGAATTGAGTTGAAATAGTAATACCGTTTTTAAATTTAATGCGGAATCCTTTTCCACCTGTGATCCTAAACATAACAACCTCCAAAAATGTTTAAATAATCAAATCGCAAGTACAGAATAACACGACTGATTTATAATGTCAAGTAAATAATCATTTTATTTTGAATTGCTAGGAACTATTGAACTTTATTGAAAGTAACGAGGATATTTTCAGTGCCTATTTCCCTTATATGTGAGATATTCCGGATATGTTTATAACCATCGGAAGGGAGCTTGCCCATTTTTACCACTGCATCTAAAATAAACTTGACGGCAAAGCTCACGTTGTCGGTGTCCTTCCTTTTATCCTTAGTTGTCCAGACAATTACAAGATCATACTGGCAGGGGTCGAGGCTCAACTTTTTGCAGAAATAGCCTATATTATTTGTAAGGTCTTTCTTGATCTTGCTTGCTATGAACTTGTTTGACCGCTCGGCATCTATATACTCGTTTAGGGATATAAGGGAAAAGGGTATGGTGAAGGTGTTCATAGATTGTCAATAGCTTTGGCAGCATCATCTATTGAGCAATTAAACATAGCGGAAACTTCTTCGGCATTGAAAACTAAACCAGTCAGTTTCATAATTAATTCTATGTCATTTTTAAGGATATAAATATTAAACTTTTCAGGCTCTTTCATAAAAGCTAGCTCAGCAACCTCAAACTCAGCCGCTGTAATATTCCCAAACTCAAAATCTAATTGCAACACTAGGTGATCTCTGTTTTTAAATAAGTTTGATATTACCTTTTTTAAAACCTTATTCACAATACCCTCCATAAAAAGTGTTCATTTTTTTCCCTTCTTTTTGGTTGCATCAATTAAATCTTTAATATTTTCATTTAGATTTCCAAGCTCGAATCCTATACCACACAGGACGCCACCGATAAACATTAAACCAATAAACAGCGGAATAAAATCCATTTTGTACCCTCCATAAAAAGTCAGCCCCCCGTTACTATCTCCATTCTTAGCTTTCGCTATGTTGATGAAGATCCCGGGAGGCTAAAGGCTTCGATCAAACCCTGCGCACTTACAATATAACAGATATAAAAGAGAAGTCAAAAAAATTGCCACCCGTTGTGCAATCTATTAAAACGTACGATAAATTGCAATCGTTTTTAAAAGATTCAGGTGGCAAACATGTTGTATTGGAAAGAACGGTCTACAGTATATCATAAATAAGCCCCTACGCAAGAAATGGGGTCAAGAAAGTTTGGGAATGGGCGGGGAAGGGTTCGAGATGAACTACTTTTTAATAACTATTTCGCAAGATTCTTTGATGTTTACAATCTCAGTTATTGGTCGACCGTCTGAGCCTATTTCAAGGGAACACTCATAAGTTGATCCGTCCTTTTCAAAGTAACCGACACATTTAGAGTCCAGTATAACACCGTCAAGGTTTTTTAATCCTACTGTACATGAAAGCGAGTCACCCGATTCTGTTAAAAGTTTAAAAGTATTGTTTGTGTCAATCTCAAGTGTTGCACAACTCATCATAAAAACCATTACTGCAATAATAATAAATCTCATCTTGTTTTCTCCTTTAAAAAAAGAGGGGTATTGTAGAGATACCCCTCATCACAATAGTGTTGCTGTTTATTAAAGAACGATTTAGCACAGTTAGTTTAGCCATTATTCTCATACTTTGCAAGTTTTTGTTTTAGCTCTGATATAATAACGTCCTTTTGCTTTTCCCTTTCAATAGAGTTAAGCAATAACTGCTGAAGCCTCCTTATCTCTTTATAGCACCAGTTTAGAAGGTTCACAGACCGTTTAATGGCATCCTTTAGAACAGCGTTATTGACAAGTTTTCCTGCTAAAGTGCCTAAAGTGATAATTAATTTAGGAATCCCCTCTATCATATCAGCCTCCTTAACGATTCATTTTCTAACTCTATCTTTTCTAACCGACCTTTATAGTGTGAAATACGCTTTTCAAGGGCTGTGGCTTCGTCTGTGAGCTTTTTAGCTTTTACTAGCATACTGTTAAGTGTCTGGAGCAATCTTACCTTAGACGGGCTGTCGGGTATCTCAGATTTTACAAGGTCGTGAGCAAGCTGAATATTACTTAACATTAGTAGGGAAAACCTTGTTAATAACCTTTCCTGCAACCGCTTTAACGTCTGGAGCTTTATTTATCCACGCCATAACGCCTGTAAAAATCCAAACTACTGAATTCCAGAACTCAGGATCAAGCTGGATAGATTTCAGCTCCTCTGAATACTGTGGAAGTACCGCAGATAAAACCACAAATACTACTAACCCGATTTTTTTAATTGCTTCTTTCATTTCTGACTCCTTAATCCTTTGTTGAAAAACTCAAAACTCTTACATTCTATAAATTCAAGATCAAAATTGCCGTGCATCTTGTAATTAGTATATTTCTGTACTTTCTGTGACTGAAAACAGATCATAGGGTTTGTGATAAAACAATCAAATTTAGGGATAACGCTGTTGACAATTTCAAAGTCAGTTATATTAGCATCTTTATGTCTTAATCTTTCACTTAAATACTTCCTTACTTTAGGTGAATATATAATTGCGTGAGCACCCCAGATTTCCTGTTTTTCTACGTGTTTTATTCTTACTAAATGGTTTGAATGTTTTTCAAGATTAACAGCGTTTCTCATGTAACAGCCGAGGTAACAGACACCAAAGTTTTTAGGGAGTTCTTTTAACGCCTCTCTGATTATCTGTTTTGCACCTGTCTTGAAATAAACATCATCTTCAAATATGATAATACTTTTTGTAAGGTCACTGCCTAATATCTCTGCAAAACTTAATCTGTTTGACATTTCAGAGGCTTTCTTTCTGCAATCAAATTTCATTCCTGTCATCTCAAGTTTATCAACGTGGTTTCTGACTCTGGGGTCTTGATAAGGAATCGCTGTAAAGATGTCTGAAACAATACCTGCTTTCGTACATTCATCTATAAACATTCCTCGTCTGGGTCGTTCGTCTTTAGCGTTTATTGCAACCATTCTAATATCAATGTTTTCTAAGAACTGCCTGCTTTCATTTTTTACTTCTTTAACTGGACATAAAAATTTACCACTTAACAATAAATCAATCTCGGCTTTTTTGCATATATCAATATCTGTCTTAAAAAATGGTGGCTCGCATACGGTTAAACTTTTCAGTCTTTCTGTTGAAATCTTATTATATCCGTTTGTGTAGACTCCATCTAAATGTTCATCGTAATTGAAGCATATATTTGTCGGTTTAATCATATTGAAGACTGTATTGTCAAGATACCTTACAGCTGTTTTAAGATCATCAGTGAGCGTTTTAAACGCCTTTCTAGGATATGCTGTGCTTGCGAGTCCAACTAAACTTCTTGTCTTGTCATGGACAAATTTGAAGGTTTTTTTAAGTGTAAAGTCATAGAAATACCCGTACTCTTCACAATATGCATCAAAGCCCTTTACCACAATAGCATCGTAAGAATTTTGGATTTTCTTTTTATGCGGTTTATCGTCACCACCGATTATCATACCCATTTTACTTTTAGGTGACATAATTTCAGAAAATCTTTTTATTTTCCAACCGAGAGGGACGTGCCTGTCAAGTAATATCTGCGTTATTTTAACACAGCCCTTTTCTTTTAATCTCGGTATATATTCATCAAAATCAAACATTTCCTTTCTTTCCTGAATTACTATCAGCTCCCATGCAACATCTATTTCCTGTAGACATAAACCACCAAAACACATTCTAGCAATATAAGGCATCTCATATAAATTGACATTAACGCTTACTTCGGGGGGTATTTTGCTGAATTTTTTCATTGTATCTATTTCAATTTGAACGGTTGCTCTGTGCTGTCTTGCGTTTACGAATACTTCGGTGGTTTTCTCGATCTTATATCTGTTTATTTTTGATATTATCCTTTCATGTTGCTCTAAATTTCTATTCATAAAAAGTGTGTCTTTTTCATTTTCTTCCAATAAATATTTTAATTCATTTGCACTATGATTTCTGACAACTATATCAATACCATTCTCAACTGCAAACGCTCCTAATCCGAGATCAGCACAACCAATACATTTATACTTTTTAATATTTACCTTAATCTTTGATAAATCGAAACACATAACGCCAGTGCCTCCAACATTTACAAAAGTGTCATTTTCAAGGTTATCTAAACATCTGCAATTAGCTTTCATATCTATCAGCTCTGTTGCGTTTCCTTTTAACTGCTTGCCATGTGAAGTGATAAATTTTTCTCCATTATATTTTTCTAATGATTTAATGTGTTCTCTGAAATATTCAGCCGTATAGATGAGATCATCATCCCCTGTGAAATATATCTCATCTTTGAGCCTAGTCGACCATAAGAATTTCCCTGTATCTTTTAAGTCTTCTGATGGAATAACGCACTCAACACCCATTTCCGCTAACCATTTGGGTATTTTCTTGTAGTTGTTAAGGCAGACACGGACAACATCGACCTTATTTATAACGCTTTCAATTGCTTTCTTTAATGTTGCCTCTCTTGCAGGGTATGTTGCAACGTTAAAAGATATTGTTTTGCCACTTATTTTTACGTAATTGTTTATTTCTGGAACAATAACCGCAGGTCGATCACTTTCAATTATCTTTACATATTTTTTTCTTATTTCAGTTCCATGACCGTATTTCTTTGATTTCGTTATTTGTCCTGCGTGTCTTCTTCTATGAAAAAGATAGGGGTAAACGTGCGACTTGAATCCTAACATCTTCATTCTAACCAATAACTCGGTATCGCCTGCACACCGCCAAGGCATAAAGCCACCGTGCTTTTTTATAAGTGACACCGGAGCGACCAGAACACCGTGTGATTTTACAAACCCTGCTTTATTTACTTTGAATATTTCACTCAGCATATTAGAATTCATCATATCATCAGCACCAAATACAATCAGATTGCCTGTTTTAAGCGTGGATAAGATGGTGTTAAGTGAAATGTATGTTCCCTTGTTTTCTTCGCAGTAAAGGACTGTTAAGTTTTTGTATTTATGAGATATAGCCTGAATTTTATCCTTTGTTTTTCCACAGCCATCGACACAGACAACAACGTTTATTTTGTTCCTGCTATTTTGTAACCAGTCCTGTTCAAATACTGAATCAAGACACGGTTCAATAAACTCTTCAACATTATACGCTGGGATCATAACGTTAAGGACACCACTCTCAAGGTTAATCTTCATTTTGCACCTTATCACATATAAATTTATAAATTCTCTTTGATGAATTGCCATCTATATTTTTACAGAAATCATTTAAAACTCTTTTCCTCTTTTCTTTATGGGTATCGTTACCATTTTTAACGTCAAGGCAAAATTCCTTGAAATCACCTATATTATAAATATGATGTCCTGCACTATACGCATGAGGATCAACATTAAAAACACCTCTTGAATCTTCATATTCTTCGAGATCAGTAAATATAAACCCTTCAGGCTTATCTAAAAACAGGAAATCAATCGCAATTGAGCTATAATCAGTAAGTAAGGCATCAAAGTCATTCAGGTACTTGTAAAAATCTCCTTCAAAGTCTGAATCTTTAGCAATCCTTATTCTTTTTATGTTCTCATTTATCCATTTATAGATACCAATATCTTTTTGTAGTCTATGGGTTTTCATGCAGAGGAATGTATCGTTTTTATCTAACCACCTATCAATTTTTATCAGGCTTTCCTTAGTATCAAACAGGGTCATTTTAGTTTCATTGTCAAAATATTCCTCTGAATACTTGTCATTTGTTGCCTGTTTATATGTCGGCATCCACAATATTCTAGTGCTGAATCCTTTTTTCTTCTTCTTTTCATTGAAAAGGAAGTCTGTTCTCGGATAGCCTACAGGAAGTATTTTTGATTTATCCTTCATATTGTTAAACAGAAAAGTCGTTTCGTCTGCTATTGAACCGCCGTATGAAACAATATAATCCCATAATGTACTTGGATAATAAGGGTTGTCATTCATTTTAGATACTTGCTTTTGTCCTTTAATTCCTATGCCGTGAGATAAATTAACGACTATGTGCTTTTTATTGAATTTTGTATTTATCAGCGGGTTAGTATGTGATGCAAACGTAAAATCAAGGTCATTTAAAACGCTTAGATCATCTAATCTTGAAATGAATGTCGTGTTCTCATCATTCTTAAATATTTCTGGATAACTTACCATCCAAATAAACTCGAATCTTTTATCATTAAGGCTTTTCAAATACTGGTAGAAATACATTGCATTATCTGTAAAATCTGGGGCTGAAAAAAAGAGTATCTTAATCATTTTAGCTCCTTATTGTGGTAGTCTTTTACAAATTCTTTTATGTTTACGCTCATTGGTTTTATATATTTATTCAGCTCTTTTCTCACATAATCTCTTAATTCTACAGGGACACATCCTAACTCTTCTTCCTGATAGTCTTCCATGAAACTCAGATCATAATTCTGTAAGTTATATTTTGCAAGTTCCGGAACATCAAGGTTGTGTTTATTTATAGCGTTCCCGATTCCTGCGAGGCTTCCTATTATTTTATCACTTGTCAATGTGTTTTTTATTTCTTCACTTCTCGGTAATAAAACACCATTAATAATCTTTTTCTTAAAACACTTCATACATTTTAAACAGCCTTCACCTTCAACATTGCTTCTAACACAGCTTTGCCCGACTCCGCTATATTTCCCTGCATTGCTTATTTTATTAGTTGCTGTCTGTGAACAACACATCACCGGGCACATAAGTTCAAGCCCTGCTTGTCGATATATTTCAGTGTGTTCTTTCCAATACTCCGATGAATGAAATGACCTATACACTCCATCTCTCGGAAAACATGATACCATTACCGCTTCTGCTGTAATATATTTAATATCATACATATCAGCTAACAGAATACTTCCAATGAACATAGCTCCATTGCTGGGAAACCCAAACGGTAAATTCTTTTCTATTTTTCTAATTTTATGTAAATCGTTTTTAATAATATTTGTTTTTCTGCCGCTTATTTCTTCAACCATTTTGAATGACCTGAGAGGGTTTGTTTCGTTTGACAGGTTAAGACCGTCACCGCTCCACCTACTGCAATAAAAAAGATGCACGTCTTTATAATCATCAAATAAAGTCAATACCGCTGTTGAATCCACACCACCAGAATAATTAAGTCCTATATTCTTTCCTTTAGGTTTTCTGGTCCACACATACCCTTTAAGAATGTTCGGGTCATATCTCTTGAATAACGCCCACTCAGCGAGCTTTAAAAGGTCAGGGTGTGTGTCTTCTAATTTGAACTCTTCAGGCATAAAGAATGATGTCGTTATTCCTCTGTTTTCAAACTTCAGAATATTGTCTTCCATGTACCATCTATTCTTGCCCATTTTTTAGCCTTTTAATGAATGGTGTTTCTAAAGCTCCAAACTCCTTTAAAATTTCATCCGAGTTTTCAATGAATACTGCGGTTCGGTAGCTATGAGATAATTCGCCTCTACTATAAAGATACAGTCTCCTATCTGTTTCAAGAGGAACTTCAATAACATCACCTATCTTTTCGTATATTTGTTTCAATTTGCCGTGATTATTATAAACGCGAGCACCGCAACTTGACGTTATTCCTAATCCTAATGCGATTTTAGGATAACTGCATATCTGAAGTTTGCCGTTTGGAAAAAGTTTATAGCCTTTTTGAGGGCCACAAATTACTATATTTTTACCGTTATAATGTTCTAAAGACTGCTTTTCTACAAGATCAAGTAGTTCGGGGTGCATATAATCATCAGCATCAAGTCTGAACATCATATATTCATCGCATAAATCCCAGGGTTTAGTTTTACTTGCAAACTCTACACCTCGAACAAACCTTACTTCTATATCTTCACAGACTTCACGTATAATGTCCTTGAAATGACTTTTAAACCTCGGCCCTGTGCAAAAACACCAAACCAAATCTTTTCTATTGGTCTGGTTTCTTACGCTATGATAAGTGAAGTCGAGCATATTTCTGATAACTTTGAAAGTATAGTCAGGGTCTTCTTGTTTATGGATTCCTTCAGTACGTTTTGCTGGGGTTTCCTGTCCGAGTATCGTAAGGATAAATTTCTTCATGTTGCACCTACCAGAATTTTTTAATTACCACCTTTTGTAAATACATTCCAAAGAACTGTCGCTCCGGAACTTATAATACCAAATATTAATCCGACCATTAAGCTTATGTTTCTTGACTGGTTTTTGTTCTCATTTTTGGAAACCTCAACTTTAGTATTTACTTTCGATATTTCTTTTGTATTTGTCTTAAGATCTTCACTGTGCTTGTTTAACCGCTCTGTGTGGTTCTTTTCCACAGCATCTAATCTCCCGCAAGTAGCCTCAACCTTATCTTTTACAAAATCCTTCAGATCCTTATCAACTCTTGCCTGATTAATAAAAAACAACTCTGAGGCTTGACCTTGTTTCGCCACTACAACTATTAATTCTTGAATTGTTTTATTCTGATTAACTACAAGGTCTTTTATCTCTTTTACATCGGCTTTGGTGGCAAACTCAGCCATAATTCACCTCAAAATTTTAATACTTTTTCAGTGCCATTTTCCTTCACAAATTTTACGCTATACTCATCAGGGGTTATCATTTCCTCAACATTCTTATCTTTTAAATTGTCGGCTGTAACCTTAACACCTTTGGAGTCAAATAGATTAGGGAAGTTTCTGGTTACATTGCCTTTGCTTTCCTTTACTAGGCTGAGCATCTTTTTCTGAATATCGGGTGATTTAGTCCAGACAACCATTTTTCCACGCTGATTAACTACATTGCCCTTCGATTCGTCTTTGAGTATGTCAAATATCTCAAGTTTCTGAGCCTGTGTAAGGTCTCCAAACAACTCTGTTTCCATTGCGTTAATTCTTTGCATATTTAAATCCCCACTATTTTCTTAAGGTACTTCATGACTTTAAGCACCTGATTTTTTGTCAGCTCTACCGAGTAAATCAAAAGCGACTGTGACTTTACAACATCTTTGTCATAAGTGTCCATCTCTCCGTCAACGTCATCAAACTGGTATGTACCAGCTGTCAGATATTCGTTTGGAGTAGAAGCAATAAAGATTTTATTCTTTGCATCATCCCAATATTCCTGAATGAATGTTGGAGCGAGTTCCTGAAGATCTGGAACTGCTGCATTGCAATACCAGTCAGTAGGATTAGCTCCATCATATCCTAAAGTTGCCTGAATAGCTACAAGCCAGTCTGCAACCACACTCTTATCCATTAGTGAACCTGCGGGGAATCTCAGAGCAGTTTCAGCACCATTATGCCATAGAGGGTTATCATTCTTGAACGCCACTTTTGGATGCGATGATTGTAGAGTGAATCCTGCTACAGCATCGACTACACCAACACCATCAACATGAGGAACCCATACATAATCACTTTCAGTTCCTATTGTGCCACCTGTTCTGAACCAGAGGTCGAAGCCATTGACGATATTAGAATGAAAGGAGTCCTGTCTTTCGTATAGGTCTACGGCTCCAACCACTGTTCCGTGATAATCGTTTCCTGACTTATCTAAAACTGAGCCGTTGAAATCTACATTTAGGTTAGCACCTGTCCCATAATAAAGATTCTGCATATTTTCAAAGGATATAGAAGAAAACCATAATCTGAAATTTGCCACACACGCAGGTGAAGGGTATGATCCGTTATTAGATAAAATGCTAAACAAATCATCATTCAT
>Ga0208904_1001171_pt1 | contig 18505 bp, 18 predicted proteins | sample AntAceMetag02UKB_FD_184774 | JGI IMG/M metagenome (GOLD analysis project Ga0208904, IMG submission 184774) | Saline lake microbial communities from Ace Lake, Antarctica - Antarctic Ace Lake Metagenome 02UKB (SPAdes) (version 2) | ecosystem: Environmental > Aquatic > Non-marine Saline and...
CTCAGCATTTTTATGCTATATATTAGCGTTAAGATTTCTAAGAAAAGATAGCGGGACTATAATAAAAACAATATTGTATGGTGCGCTAGTAGGTTTAGTTTCTGCATTCACAATACTAAGTTGGGGAGGAGTTGCTAATTTTATATTCTTAATTATACCATTAAGCTTCGGAGTTATTTGGTTAATGAAATCATCTAAAGATAATCTATTAAAATATTTGATATTTTATTCATCATGGTTTATTTCAAGTATTCTATTCTCTGTTTTTTTAGGATACAGTTTTCATTCAGTTATTACAAGATTCATTATAAGTGGTAGTGGAATTCTAGGCCCGTTCCTTTTTATGTTCTTATTCATAGATTACTTATTTGTTAAAAACTCTACACAACTTATTGCAGGTTTCAGAATAATATATTCTACTATTATAGTTCTTATTATAAGTTCTATTTTATTAGCGTTGTCTGGAAGAAGTATGGTTCCAATAATCATAGAAGTATTCAGTAGACTATTAAATCCTGCAGGCCTTAGTAGGATTGGAAATACTGTTGCAGAAAATGCTGCACCATATTTAACAACATTGATAGCCCAAATTAAGAATGTTTTTTTCTATATCTTTTGTGTTGGATGTTCGCTATTTGGTTTTATTTTATCTAAGGGGATAGAAAGGAATAAAGAAAGAATTACATTTTTCTTATTGTGGTTATTTATGCTTGCTAGTATTATGTTTAGTAGGATAGCTTCAAACTCAATGTTGAATGGAGATACTTTCATAAGTAAAGTTTTCTACTTTCTAGGGATAACTTTATTCGCAGGATATTCTTTCTATCTATATTTTAAAGATAAGTTAAACATAAAAGAAGAATCAATAGTTATAGCAACATGGATATTTGTTTCTCTTGTAGCAGTTAGAGGTTCAATCAGATTTTTCTTTGTAGTTATTCCTTTGTTCTGTTTCGTTTCAGCTAATCTTATACCTGAACTTTTCCGTTATATTAGAAAGAGCAAAGATGATTTAATGAAGTTATTTTTATGGGCTACTTTGATACTTGTTGTTTTAGGATTATTAGCTAGCTCTATTAATTTTTGGGATGCTTCTAATCAGCAGGCTAAATATATGAGCCCATCAATGAATGTTCAATGGCAAGAAGCAATGAATTGGACAAGGGCCAATACTCAACCAGAAGAAATATTCGTTCATTGGTGGGATTACGGATACTGGGTTCAAACTCTTGGAGAGCGACCAACGGTTACAGACGGGGGACATGCTCATGGTTATTGGGACCATCTAATAGCAAGATATCTTTTGACTACGCCAGATTCAGATACGGCTTTTAGCTTTATGAAAACGCATAACGTTTCATACCTCTTGATAGACCCATCAGATATTGGAAAGTATCCTGCGTATAGTAAGATAGGGAGTGGACCAGATGGTGAAGATAGATTCTCATGGATACCTTCATTAGTTTTTAATCCATCTCAAACGATAGAGGGAAGAGATTCTGTAACAACTTTTTATCAAGGTGGAAGCTATGTAGACCATGATATTATTTATGGAGATGACTTTCTACCGGAAGGAGTTGCAGCATTGGGTGGAGTATCATTAAAAATAAACAATAACGGTAGTATAGAAAATCTAACTGGAATCTTTATTTATAATCATGAACAGTATAGAATTCCTATAAGATATATATTCTATGAGAACAGAGTAATAGATTTAGGAGTGGGAATAGACTCGCTAGTTAATATCATTCCATCAATAAATCAAAATACTCTTGGTGGGATTGAAGTAAGTAGAGTAGGAGCTATGATGTATTTCTCAGGTAAGACTTTCAATACATTGTTTGTTCAAAAATATATTCTGAATAATATCAACGGTGATTATGAGAACTTAAAATTAGTTTATAGCGGAAAAGATACTGTCATAAATTCTATTAATGCACAAGGAGCAGGTGTTGGAGAATTCGCTTACTTCGGTGGTGGAATAAAAGGACCAATAAAAATATGGGAGGTTAGCTATCCAGAAGACACTGAAATAAGAGAAGAGTTTCTAAGTGTTGATGGAGAGTTCGCAGAATATGACAGATAGAATCGCAATCGTTATTGGGACAAAGGCTGAATTGATTAAGTGCATGCCGGTGATGTTGGAGCTACAAAATCAAAATAAGGAATATTGGTTTATACATACTGGACAACATCCAGTTGCAGATGCTTGTAAGGAGTTCGGAGTCAAGCAGCCAGACTACATCCTCAGTGAAGAACCAAAGAAGAGCACTAAGTTTTGGAGTAAAATTAATAGTAACTCAATATCATGGTGCTTCAAAATGATATACAGTATTAGAAATCTTATAAAAGAATTAAAGCCAAAATACATTATCTATCACGGAGACACAATGAGCACGGCAGTTGCTGCTATAGCTTCTAGTAAACTATTAAATTTCAACAAAGAATGGGAGAACGTACATCTTGAAGCTGGTCTTAGAAGCGGAACATTGAAGGAACCTTTCCCGGAAGAAATCTCTAGGCAAATCAGTGATAGATTCTCAGACATACTTTTGGCTGTTTCAGATTTAACAGAGAATAATCTTAATAAACAATTCAAAGGAAAAAAGAAAGTATTCAAAGTTGGAAATACAATATTAGATTCTTCAAGAATGACTTATAATAAAGCTAAGATGAAATTTAAGGAACAGTATGAAGAATATGTTTTGATTAATATTCACAGACACGAGCACTTAAACAATAAAGAAAACTTGACCAAGATAGTAGAGATAATAAATTCCATAGAGACTAGAGGTATCTGGCCTCTACATGATAACACTAGAAAGTTTCTTGAAAAATATGATTTGTTTGATAAGATTAATACAGATAAGATTGAGATTACTGAACTGAAATCTTATGAAGAATTTATATTCCTTCTGGCTCATGCTAAATATCTTATTGCAGATGGAGGTAGTATTCAAGAAGAAAGTCTTGTCTTCAATAAGTTGTGCTTGATTCTTAGGAATGTTACAGAACGTCAAGAAGGTTTAGAGGTAGGTATAAATTTCTTAACCATGGATGTGAAGGAAGCTAAGGAAATTATTTATATGATGGAGAAGGGAATAGATATTCCTGAATTCGAAAATCCATATGGGGAGGAAGGAGTTAGCAAAAGGATAGTGGAGTTGTTGAAATGAATGGCATATATGGTAGAAGCAAAGAAGATATAGAAATGAAAATACCTCAGTTTTGGAGAGTAACTATTAACAAATGGAAAAAGAAACATTCAAAGAATTTAGAGAACGAGTAGTACATCCTAAGGATGACTTATTCGCGATACTGTTTATGAATTTTATTACTGTAAGACTAGCTTACATAATAATAAAATATGGTATAGGTATAACTGCCAATGCTGTTACTTATGTTAGAATGTTTTTATTAGGGCCAGCGATAATATTAACGTTGCTGATAGCTCCAATATTTAATAATAAACTAATATATGCTATACCTTTAATCTTATCATATCTTTTTCTTCTTTCTGATTGGCTGGACGGACAGATAGCAAGGGGCTCTTACAAGACTTCAAAGAAGGGAGCGATTTTAGATAGCATAGCTGATAGATTTAGTACGATAATAATGTTAGTGTTGTTATTCTCAATAGGGTTCCATTATAATAGTCCAATAATTTTATTTTTGTCAGTCTTTTTATTCTCGTTGAAGTGTTTTCATATGATGGTAATAACAAAATTATATTATTATGAGGTAGGAGTTGATAGCAATAAGGTATTCGGAGGTGCAGACGCAACTGGTAAGATGGGTGTTGCTTCTATTTTCAAGAAGGCTAGTAATATAATCAAGATAAAAAAATGGGGAGGAACCCTTGGAGGTTCTGATAGGTTCTTTATCACAGTAATGCTACCTATGATATTAGTTTTATTTGGATTACGTATCATAACTCTTTTATTATTGCTTGCATTCTCAATATTTTTATTGTTATTTTTTATTATAAGGATTAAAAATCTGTTTAAGGAGATGATAATATGAAAATACTAGCATATATTATAAGGCATAAAGGTGGAGTGGGTCGTGTGATGCGGACAGTAGCTCCAGAGTTAGTTAAGTTGGGGCATGAGGTGCAAATAATATCTAGAGAAGATGACTTAGGATGCTTCTCATTAAAGAGTTCTATTATAAAAATTAATAAAGATATCAAGAATAGGGACTATGATATCTTATTAACAAATGATTGGAGTATTGCCATCCCATTTTTACACAAGAAAAACCATTTTACATTATTCCACGGAATGGAACAACATATTAAATCAAAGGTTCTTCAATATTTTGTAGGAAAAATCACAGGTAAGAACCTAATGGTCGTAGGACCTAAGTTGCATAGTAAGTTTCCTAGTTCGAATCTAACAGAAAATGGGATAGATGCAACTAAGTTTTTTGATATGAAGAAGGAAAGGAAATATTTAGGTTGGATTAAAAGAGATTATGATGAAGTTACTGAGATTGAGGTAGAAGCTATTGCACATTTGCGAGGAATGAAACTATCAATAGCAGAAAATATACATCCAGACAAGATGAACGAATGGTATAACTCTTTAGAAGTCTTTCTTAGTATGCCACCAGCATATACTGGATTCAATTTATGTTGGGTAGAAGCGTACAGGGCAGGAGTTCCAATAATTTTAGGTAATGATAATGGTATAGGTATAAACAATATTAGAAATGAAGACTTGACAGCTGAGAATCAAGCTAGAAAGATACATGAGGTTATAACTCGATGAAAGTTTACATGCAATACCCACTTGGAATTTCAGATTCACAGTACTACAAGTCGATGATTGATAACCCACCAAAGAATGTTCGATATATTAATCCAACTAAAAAGATTGGTATGATATATAACGAGAAATCTTTCCTTATAATTAATTATTTGAAGAACACTGCTAGAAATTTGTTAAGTAAATCTGGCATGGTACTACCAAACGCTCACACATCTCCGGATGGAGACTATGATTTGATTCATTGCGCGCACTGCTTAAGCAAGAATGATAGTCCACACGTTATAGATGTAGAATCTGTATGGCAACTTTGGATTTCTGGACGTGATAGCGATAAAGGTAGAAGAGAAGTCTTGAGATATCTTGGCAGTGATAACTGTAAGAAGATAATAGCATGGACAGAAGAGACTAAGAGTGATATAATTAAGACGTTTCCTGAAATCGCATACAAAGTTGAAGTAGTTTCGTACGCTATGGAGGCTCCTAAGCAAAGTAAAAAGAAAAAGGCTAAGGATATAACTCTATTTTTTTCTGGCAGACACTTCTACAGCAAGGGCGGCCTTCATGCAACTGAAGCAATGGATAGATTGACTAAGAAGTATCCTAATGTTAAAGGAATCATCAACGGAGTTATACCAAAAGAAGTTGAGGAAAGATATTCTAGCAATAAGAAGTTAAAGTTCTATGGGCTGATGCCGTATAAGGATATCTTAAAAATATATAGAGACTCAGACATCTTTATTTATCCTGGGTATAGTGATTCATTTGGTTTTTGTTTGATAGAGGCTATGGCATTCGGTCTTCATACTATAACTGTTGATGGATATGCTAGAAAAGAAATAGTTGGTGGTGCAGGGTTTGTAATAGAGAGGCCAGCTAAGTTTGATATCAAAAAGATAGAAGAAAAAATCATTGAGGACATTGTTTATTTTGCATCTTCACTTATTGAAAGTGAGATGTTACTAGAACCGCTAGGAGAATTATGTAAGCTAAAGGTTAGCAAAGGAGAGTTCTCTATAAAGAATAGGAATGATAAATTATCAAGGATTTATAAGGATGCGTTAAGTTTAAATACTAGGGTAGGTTTAGAATGAACATGGAAGCACTAGAAAAAACATGCCCTCACTGTGGTAGAGTTATCAAGTCGCTTTATGAATCTCAGTTAGAATATAATTATACGCAGCACGTTGAAGCTTGCGAAAAAAAGAAACTTAAAAGTGTTGAAAAGGAGGTTTTAAAAAAATGAATAAAAAATTTATGTATAGCTTTGCATTCTTATTCGCGTTCGCTTTGGTTAGTGCCGGAGTAGTTAGTTTCTTATCTGAAGATGCTATTGCAAAAGTAACAGTTACAAGTCCAATGGAAATTGGTTTTATAGACAGTACTGATAATGCAGTTGATGATTTAGAGTTAGAAGAAGTAACAGCATTAAGTACATTTGAGTTTGAGTTTGAAGTTAGTAATTTAGCTAATAACGAAATCATTGCACCTAATTTAGTTATGATAGTATCTAGTAATGGAGAAGGATATGTAACTTGTGAAGATTTAGCAAGTATTAAGTTTACAGATACATGGTGTCATGGTTATAACTCGAATGATTGTCCAGAACAAGATATTGTAACATTTGACGTTTGCGATGATGCAACAGGAGATGCTGTTTACACAATTCCAACAGAGAAGTACAAAGTAGGTCAAACAACAAGATACCCAGTTTCGGCTACATGGGCTAATGTTGAACAAGCTAATTACGATATATCTGCACAGATGAATATTTAGATAAACACAATTTAATTTTTTTGCTTTTATTTTTAGCAAAGGGGAGGGGAGAAACAAACACAATGAAGAAACAAATAATAACACTAGCACTAGGAATGATAATGTTGAGTTTAGTTTCAGCAGGAATAACAATAGACAACATAGATTGGAGTTCTTATTCTGGAGAAACTAATTCATACAATATAGAAGTATGTCACGACTTGGAAGAAACAGAAATGTTCCTAACCTATACAATAAAAGATAACACTTATGACATGAGCGGAATAAGCTTTAACTTTTCAGAAAACCCAATAACATTCGAGGGATGTAAGGATGTGAACTTCACAATAGAATCACAAATAAACTATAGGCCAGATAAATATAACATTTCAATTCAAGTAATCTTATCAGTTTCAGAAACTTCAAACTATACTACAACAAATGGTTCTGTAATTTATCCTAGTCTAGGAGTAGAACTAATTGTTGATTCTACTACAAATGGTTCTGTTCAAGTTGTAAAGACAGAGACTAATCCTAAGAAAGGTTTCTCGATACCGCAACTAGGAATCTTCCTAGACATTAACTCAAATGATATCCAGAATTCTACAATCATTAAAGTCAGCTATACTGCTAAAGAAGTTAGTGACGCTGGAATAATAGAATCAACTATGAGATTATATTACTTCAACGAGACAAGCCAAGCATGGGAGAAGTACGACGGACTAGAAGGCGGAGTAGATACTGTTAATAATTATGTCTGGGCAAAGACAAATCACTTCTCTGTATGGGGAGCGTTCGGAACTGCAGTTAGCGTTCCTGCTGTTTATAGTGGCGGAGGGTCTAGTACTAGATATGTTAACAATACAATTTATGTTCCTAAGAATGTCCCGGTTGAGATTGAAGTTATTAAAGAAGTAGAAGTTCCAGCAGATGATGTAGTTATTGTAGAAGATAATTATGATACAATGTTAAAATTATCATTAGCAATAATAATTGTTTTCTTAATCTTTGTAATATTTATAATTGCTAAGAATCCAAAGTCACTTCCTAACCAAGAATAATTTGTTTAGCCATACCTACAACAAAAAGAATTCCCATAAACCATAACATAACTTTGATGAACTTATCCATTATTAAGTGCAGTCAGAACCGTCTCTAATTACTTCCCATCCACCACTAGCACATTGGCACATATCGTCTTCGCTGATATCAAAGTAGATTGCTCCAAGCATAGCAATATCACAAATTTCTGGGGAAGTATCAACAGGATTCATTTTCATATAATCTAATGCCATTAAGAATGTATCTCCGCCACCAGCAATTGAAACTGAATTTTCTATAGGAGGAGTATTAACATTATTTCTTGTTCTTTTAATTGCGATATAAGTATAGTCAGTTGTGTTAGCAAATGCAGTTCCATCGATTTCATCATTACAAGTTCCTCTATCTGTTGGGTTAGTAAAGCTGATAGAACCACTTACTCGCATACCGTTTGTCGTATCACTAACTCCATTAAGAGTTACCCAATTATCAGCAGAGTTACAATAATAATATTCTAAACGAAGATTTCTTGAACTTTCAGTATCTAAACTAAATCCTATTGTTGTAAAATTAACAGCTCCACTTACATAAACTATTGAATTATCATTTTCAAACAAAGCTGTATTGGTTGCCATCGAACTAAACGCAGTTGTAACATCGGTTATCGTTGCCGTGTTATCATAATATGCTTTACTAATTGTATCAGGACTTCCTGCATGAATAATATGTCCTTCACTTGGCAATCCGTCAATTGCAATAATATCAATATCATTATCTAATCCACTTCCAAATAAATTAACACCTATAAATCCTAATTTACTATTATTAAATCCTGTGGCATCTCCTTCTAATCTAATTTCATTAGAAAATATATCTGATACTCCAGTACTCGAACTCATAAATATATTCAATCCAACTACACCATCATAATCTTTTGAATCTACATCTATTGTTAATGCTTGGTGCTGGTCTGCTCCAGCAACATCATAAATATATGCCCCTGTAAATCCAGTACCATTTGGTACTTCTATTTTAAATAAACTTGCTGGGTCATTGCCAACAACAAATTTGTATGCTTCTCCATCATTAAAATTAACTTTCAATCCAGTCTTTAAGTTCCATGTTGAAGTTGTGTCTGCATCCCAACCTGGATTCTTTTCTAGTATAATACAACTTGAATTAATATATGAATTTACTTCTGCAACTGCTCCGATGTATGTTCCACTTGTTAGAGTTAATACTTTCGTTGGACGTGATGCATCACTAGCAGTAAAATTATTTGCAGTATAATCACAAAACATATTTTCACTATCATCAAATTCTCCATTAATCCCCTTCTTTATTGTAACACTATCTTCGCTATATATTTTTAAGTAAGGTTCCCAACCCGTATTCTTTGAACTGAATCCACTATGAGAAACGATTGTACCTTCAGAGAATATTCTATCTTCTGTTATTGTTCCAGTAATAACATCTCCTACAACAAGATATCCATCAGTAGTAATATTTACAGGACCTGCATATGTAGCTACTCCACTAACATTAGTCCAAAGACCTGCCCCACTTAATCCAGTAAGGAAGGAGCCATCGCCAATGAAGAATTGGGATGTTACATTATTTGTAAAATTCCAGTTACCAGTTGTTCCGTTCATGCTTGCTCCAAGGAGAGAACCAAGGTTACCATAATAAAAATTCATAGGAGCCTCGGAGACTGCTGATAATTTAAACTCTGCAGCATTAGCCATAATATAAGCATAGGTATTTGTTCCAGCATTATCTAACCATTTTATAAAATAATTTCCTAATATTTCCATATTATCTGTAAGTGTGAATTGCCCATCGACTCTTAATTCATCATCAATTTGTGCGTCGTTTGTAATTGTTATATCGTTAACATTTGTAATATCGTTAGCTCCCATATCGATATCACCAGTCATAGTGCAACCAGTTAGTTCACAGTAAAGAGTATCATAAGTCAGTTGGAATAAGTTCCTTAATCCTATTGGAGAATAGCCTCTTAAGTATTGAGAATTATTTACAGAGAGAGTTCCATTGCTTACTGATAAAGGAGCTGGTTTAACGATTGGGAGATAAGGGTTGTCTAGTCCAGGTGCTGGAACTAAAGAAAGAGAAAGTATTAGTAAGAAAGCAAAACTAACCGCCAGGTGCCATTGCGCCATTAATTGCGCCTCCGATTACACTGTTGTCTAACGATGCGTCTGTTGTCACGGCCGCTTGTCCGCTGCCTGATTTTAGAACTGCTCCTGCTTCCGCTGAGAACTTTAGTATAAATAGAGCTACAATCACTGTCCCAGCAATTAACATGGCAGGTACCGCCAAAGTCTTCATCCAATCTAATCCTCCGGCCCTTCTCATTACTGAAGCCCGTTGCTCTTGCACCATAAAATTCATGTTGTCCCAATCTACAACCTCGAAGTCGAGTATACGTAAAACCCACCTTGGGTCAAATTGCGCATAATCGTATTTATATATTGCTGTTCCATCTGTATCTTTTAACTCTTTAAGGTTTAACTTATTTTCGGTTCCGTCTGTTTGGCCAACATTGATTGGCTTGTACTGTTTTGAACCATATTTGAATAAGAAGACTGTTCCAATAGTTGGACGTAAGAACATAACTATCTTTTCAAATAGACTCATCGGGGCATCAGCGTTGTGCATCATCCAATCAAAATTATAAACTGGCATAGTGTCACCACATTTTTTCAATTGATAATATGAAATCATATCATTCTTACTTACTTTTCTACCAGCTCTCTCATTAGTCTTAATCAAATTCTCTCCACGCTTTTCAATTATAACAACATCAACTGGAAACGCTTCATACTTTTTCTTCATCATGAACATCCCACCGATTAAAAATATCCACCATGTCCACAGAAAGATTACCGATATAATATCGAAGGCTTGAATGATGTATGATGTTGCTTCCATTATTTCTTTTTCTCCTCAGAGTCCATTAACTCTTCATACTCTTCTTCGTTAAAAACTTCTTCTTCGCCTTTATGTTTTCTTCTAATTCTTAAGATTGTATTAATAAAAAAGAATGGAACAAAAATTGTTATAGATGTTAAAGCAATCTTAGCAAAGATATCTGAAAGAATAATGAAAGACATAATAGCTGATAGGTCACTAGGATATAATCTAGATAAAAGCATTATTGAAGCGAAGGCTCCACCAAGTAAGAATGAATAAACTGTAGCGTAAATACATGCTTTAAAAAATATAAGGAAAAAATTAGACATCCTAGTGAAGAATCCTTCAACTAATCCGGCTTCATTATCAAGCTTAAGCATATGGACCACTCCCTCTTCCCTTACCTGTTCCTTCGCTGTAAGACTCAATACGCTGTACTGTTTTTTGTATAGCTTTGATTGTCGAACCATTGCAACACATGTAACGAGCATCTTGAACAATTGTTTTAATCTTAAGCTGCATGATTTGTAGAAGCTCTTTATCAATTCCCCACTCTCTTTGTTTTAACATTAGTAGTGAAGCAAGCTTGCATTCAAATTCAAGAAGGTCTGCAAGAATTGTTTTCTCATTAAGATTTGTAAGTGAAGTAATTTTATTAAGTCCCATGAATTTTAAAATTGAAAGTACCTGTTCGATTGCTTCATCATTAGGAACATAAATCTCTTTGTTCCCAGAACGATAATGCATAATCTTTCTTTTTGGCTTATTAGTTTTAAAGTCAACCTCAACAAATAACGGCCTAGAAGTTTGTACATGTTCGACGCCTCCGTCTTCATATTGAACTGTTGCCTCACCTTTAAACTCACTTCTTAGAATTGGTAATAGATTATCTGACTCTCTTAATAACCCTGCGATGCTAGCAAGTGCTTTGCCTATATCTTGATTAGCATAAGAAGCGACTCCAGTTGTATCGTTATCCATTATCTTACTTACATACTTTCATTATATAAAAGTTTCTGCGAGAATTATAATCTAAATGGCTTACCTTTTTTGGGCCTACCAAGTTTTCCTTGCGACTTGAACTGCGCTACACTAAGACCTGAGGTTTCTCCTTTTGTATCTAGTCGCCTATTTTTCTTTTCGATTATTGTATTCTTCAATGCTTTTTTCTTTCCCTTAAACATTTTGAAGCCACGGAACTTATCTTGATTAGCTTCATAATAACCATCGCCTTTAATTAAGGTTCCTTCCTTCTCTCCTTTCTTTAATTTTTTCTTTTTAACTGGGACAACTTTACCTTGAGCTGAAATAGTATTATCAATTATTCTAGCAACAACATCTCTTGCTCCTTTTTTTGTATGAGGTTTATCAGTTACTTGTTTGTATTTTCCTTTAACCATTACTTGGCCATAATATGCTTGAGTATCTTCTTTAATATTATTACCTCCTATTCTAAACCCAGGAGTAATAATTGAAATAGGTAAAACTGAACTTGAACTGCTACTAGAACTACTACTTGAAGAACTACTGCTACTCGAAGAACTACTGCTAGAACTACTACTTGACCTACTGCTGATAGAAGAACTACTACTTAGTGAACTCGAGGAACTACTACTGCTACTTGAAGAACTACTACTACTACTAGAAGAACTTGATAAACTACTACTAGAAGATAAAGAACTTGAAGAAGGTAGCGATGAAGAACTAACAGAAGAAAAACTTGAGATACTACTTATTGGACTAACTGAATCTGTTGATACACTACTTCTTGAGATACTAGTAATAATTGGATATGTTGCACCAGATGTAGAAGATGATTTAAGCAGTTCACTAGTTATTGGTTTTGATGGGATATAAGCTGGAGCAGTTGATTCAATAGTGCCAGTAGCTAAATCTATATTCGGATATTCTCTCTTAGCCCAATCACCATATTTTTCTAAGAGTTTAGCATTTTCATTTTGATTTATTTTTTTATTAATTATTTTTTTATTACCAGCAGTCTTTAATTCAAATCCTTTTTCAAACATTTTATATAAATCACCTACAGCTTTTTCCTGTCCTGGTCTTGGTCCTAATACCCATGCTCCTTTCTCTCCACCAGTAACTTGTAAAACTGTTGCACCCCTTTGAGTTATTGTTTCTCTCAATGTTTGAATTGCTACATCTCCTCCTCCTTCAAATGTAGCTGGCTTAGGATTTCTACCAGGAAAACCTAATGGACTTACATCCTGTACTAAAGTATCTTGTCCGAAACTTTCTGTAACCTTATGTTCTCCAAATGATAACTGTCCTTCTTTTGCTGACCACTTTCCTGGACTAACTTTGTTTAATCTTTCAACATCTTTTGCTGTCATTTTAACAACCTTACCATGAAATAAAACATCAAAGTCATCTGTTGTTCTAGTTATTCCTTCTTCTGCTTTAGTGGATTTAGAACCAAAAATTCTTTCTACTGCTGGTTTTTCTCCAGTACTAAGTGCTCCTTCGAATGCACTTTCTTTCCATGTATTACCCCATGCACTAAAAGAAAACTCACCAGAACCAGCAGCTTTTTCTCTCATAATTGTCATATATTCTTTTTGTGTTGCTGCATCCATACCTGCCATTGTTCTTTCACCAAACTCAACAACTCCTTTTTCTGTAGATGAAACGGTTGCTGTTTTAGCTACAGCTGTATCAACTATCTTAGTAACTTCTTGATATCCTTTATTGCCAGATAATTTTACATTTCTACGAAGAGCTTGTAGTCCTAATTGTCCTCCAGCTTCAACTGTTACTCCTGGAGATATATCTGCGAAATTCATTCCACCCCAATTTACTCCACGACCTTTTGTATATGTAGCAACTGAAACACCGCTCCTTCCAAATGGATTAACAAGTCCTGCTGAATATGCTATCCCATCAGCAGTCTCTTGATTTCTAATAGTTTGAATTTGAACTGGGGACCAATCACCACCACTTAATCCAATAAAAAAACCAGCAGTTTTTGCTGCTTCAGAACCACCTTCAAGTAACGCACCTTGCATTGGAGTAACTCCATATTTTTTATATTCAGTTGTATATCCTTGCACACCTTTATCAACAATATTTATTACAGCAGGAGTAGCAACAGCAGCACCAACTGCTGTGGCAGCAACAGCTGTTCCACCTTCTCCGAGTAAAGTTACAGCAGGATATTCTAATAATGCTGGAACCCCAATTACTTCTGCACCAACATATATAGAACCACCAATAGCCCATCCATAATTACCAGCACCTGCTATTGCTATATATCCGGCTTTTTTTCCAGATAACTTATCTTGAGATAATCCTTTTTGTACAAATGTATTACTTGCATCTTCAGGAGATTTTTCATATTTATTAGATAAAATTATATTTGAAAAATTAGTAGCAGTAGTTGTAACTCCATCTTTTGTTGTAGTAGTTTTATCTTTATCATAAGATAAATCCCACATAGGATTACTAGCTACATTGGATTCAAGCTTTGTCATGTTAACATTTGGGAAACTCACTTCTGCTTGCTTTGTTTCTTTTGTAAGTAGTTCACCACCCATCGCCCAATTAATAGGGAAAAATCCTTTTTCTATACTATCTACATATTCTACTTTTTTAATTACTCCTTCGTCTGAAGACATTGTCATAATATTACTATACTCCCAGTTTTCAACATCCTGCTTATATTTCAAATCTTGTTCTGATTGTCTTTGGTCTTTTGATAATTTAACCATTGCTGGTAAAATACCAAGATGAGGAATTTTTTGAGTCCACTTATCTTTTGGGAAATAATTTGGAGCTACTGCTGAACCGACATCAAAATCAAAATAACCCTTTTTCAAATCAGCTCTAGTCTCTTCAACAGTTCTTGTACCAGATGGTTGACTAAATACATATCCACTAACACCCTTGTAAACATCTCCTATATTATATTTTACAGGCTCTGGTTCTTCTGGCCTCATAAGAGGATTATTAAAATCATCATTTGTAATTATACCTGTTCCTCCAATATCACTTCCAGTAAATGGGTCAGAATATGTTGGAACTATATTAAAGTTTTTTTCATCTTTTTTTGTAGCTTCTTTTATTTTATCTCCAACTAAACTTATCACTCTTTCTGGATATGTCTCTAATGGATTTTCAGTACTTGTTCTTGTTATCTCACTTTTAATTTCTTTCCATCCAGTCATTGGTTCTACTAATTGAACTTCACCTGGTTTAATTTTTTTTAATTTTTTATTAGAAATATCTAGTGTAAATGGTATTTCGTTTTTTGGAGGAGTATACATTTTAGTTCCTTGTCCCATAAATTCTCCAGGTTTATATCCTCCAGAACTTTGTGCTACTTCTGGAACTTTTATATTTTTATTAGAAGAACCAAACATAGATGAAACAACTTCTTGTCTTGTTGGAGCTCTTCTACTTTGAAGGCCGGATGGAGTAAGCGCAGTTGTACTGTTGAGTTGTACAGTACTTCCATTTTGTTTTCTTGATTGAGTATTGCTACCACCATAAGAAATTACATCTGGAGCAGTTGTTGTTTTCTTTGGTAAAGAAACATAACTATTTCCAAGTCTATTTTTCATAGCAGCTGATGCTTGATTTTTTGGCAGCTGCATTTCTGCTCTAGTCATCTGAGAATAATCGACATACATTTCTGGAGCGCTTCCTCCAAATGCATCAGGATTATTTTTTAAATATTCCATACCGCCTTCTCTCATTTCATTTACTAATCTATCATTCCAATCACTTGTACTCTCGCTTGGTCTTTGGTATTTAAAGTTCTCATCTTTTTGATTTGCTCTTTCTTTATCTCTTTCGTAACCACCAACATCTCTTGCATAACCCCAAATATCACTATAGGTTGCTACCATTCCATATCCTTTACCGAGCCCCTCAATTATTCCTTGATACTGTGCCTCATTTAAATCTCCTCTATCTCTAATTTTTTTTATATACTCATCGTCTTTTCCTCTACGTTCTGCTTTTTTTCTTTTTTCTCTATAGTAATCTTGGTCGTGTTCTATCTTGGCTTGGTAGTAAGCAATCTTTTCATCAATCAATATTTTATTAGCAGCAATCAAATCTGTCTTTTCATTTTCAATTCTAGTTGTAAGTTCTGTTGGAGTTTCTATATATTTTTTAGTAGTGTCAGAAGCTGCAGCATATTTTGTAGCGTAGTCTTCTTGGCTAGAAATATTATCAAGTCCTAATGTTTTTATCTCAGCTTCAACTTGAGCTTTAGTTTTTTTAGCAGTCACTACTCTATTATAATTATCCATAGAACCATATTGCTTAATCTTTTTTTGTTGACCTACTGTAAGTGGCTTACTAGCTGCGCTACTATTGGCACGCAGACTTGCCGGGATATTAACCAACGACTAAAGCACAAATAGTTTTCATACTAGAATGATGTTCTTTGAGTTTTTATAATTTGCTATTGGTATCAGAAAGTTTTATAAAACCATCCTACTTACATATCTTTATGGAAGAACACAAGATTGATTGGGAAAGACTTATACGGAATAAAACAAAATTAACAGGAGGTAAAACAATGGGAGAAACAAAATCACGATACGAAGTTATTGCAGAACTTGAAGATAAGAAAAGAAACTTGATTCAAGAGAAGGAATCTTTTCCAGATAGAATTCGTATGAAGAATAGAAGAATCAGAGATTCTGAGAGAGAGATTGAAGACAGCAAAGAAGAGCTTAAGGAATTTGAGGAAAGCGTTGCAGTTAGAAAGGAAACTATAACTGAGCTTATCAAAAGTATTGACGACAGCTTAGAAAGATTTGCTGAGTTGAGCAAGAAGAAATTATAGTCATAGAAAAAAAATAAAAAACTTTCGCCCCTCCCTATGGCTAATATGGATTTGGTTCCACAAACTAAAACATGATTAACACTGATAATGTTTATCACTAACTATTAACAACGGAGGGGATATCCTTTTTTTTCTTTATTATTTTACCCCAGAAACTTTTTTAAAAGAATCCTACTTACATATTTTATGGCAGACTATGCAGGCGGCGGAACACTCGAGTGGAATTCAAATCTCGCAGTACTAATCCGTTGCGACAAAATTATTAATGCAATAAACGATTCTCGTTTTAGGACTACGCAGTTTGACGACTATGGAAATCCAAGAGCAGAAGTCGAAGAAGTTTTGTCACACATCATTACACTTTACAAAGAAATTTCCGTCGAACTTACTGATAAAGAAAAATCTATCTGGGGTGAATTGAAAAAGCTTAGAGATAAATTACGAAGTAATCCTCCAAAGAAAAAGCCAGAGCGAATGCAGTACTGGCAAAACTCTATGAACCAAATTGATGAATTAGATTTGGGCATTAGAGCACTAGCTAAAAAGAGAGGCTTCCTTGCTGGGAACAAAAGAGATGTTAGCAAGGCTGGACTACGAAGATAATGTTCGGAATAAAAACTACCTTCTTAATTATTATAGGATTTATCCTAGGATGTTTTGCAATGATAATTTTTATAGCATTTACTTTGAGTAGCTTTAATGAAAATACAGTAACTTTTCAAACTGACTCAGAATGGTTTAGTGAATGTGTCGGTCCAGATTATGGAGACTTCATTTTAATTTTTGGTACTATGAATTGTGAAGATATTGGGTTGGAGAAAATGAGGTTACAAGATAAAAATGACTGAAGCAATAGAGATTGAAAATCCGATATTGCCAGCTAGCGTTAAGCAAATTAGGAGTAACCCTAATAGTAAATTTACGAGAGAAGAAACAATAGAAAGAAAAGCCAAAGGAGATTATAAAACTTTTATAGAAAGTGCCACAGAAAACTTCATAGATAATTTTACATATGATATAGATTGTAGGATTACTCCAAAACTTAAACAAAGAACTTGGATTATAAATGAAGAAAAATTCTTGAGACTAAAGAATATATTTATTAAAACTTTGCAAGAGGAATTGGCAAAGGAAGATTTGAGAGTAGTTGAATCAGAAGCTAATAAAAAAATACAAGAGTTAAAGGAATTGATTGACAACGCTAAAGATGATTTGAATTATATAACTGAGGCTGCAAATAGAAAAGTAGGGGAGGAGTATTAATTTGGCGAAAGTTTGTCAGGATTGGTATCCGATGGGTTCATACCCATATCAGAAAACTTCTGGATTTTATATGAACGACCAACTCAAACATACGATTGACCTTTGGGTTAAGAATGTTTCAAACGATTGGGACTTTGTGGTTATAATTTCTGGGCAGGGAACGGTTCGGGTTGGGAAGTCGGTCCTTGCTCAGCAAATTGCTGCTTACTGGACTTACGCAATTTGGAAAGCATATGGATTAGAGGTTCCATTTACAACAGAAGACAATATTGTTTTTCATGGGAGTGAATTAATTAGAAAAGGAAACAAGCTTGGGAAGAAACATAAGTATGGTTGTCTAATTTTTGATGAAGCCGGTGCAGACCTTGAAGGAGTTAAGGCAATGCAGAAATCTACACAGAATGTTAAGGATTTTTTTCGAGAATGTGGCCAGTACAATATGTTGAACATACTTTGTCTACCAGAATTCTTTGATTTGCCAAAAGGAATTGCTACAAATCGTTCGAATGCATTAATTGATTGCTATGTTACAGTGGATGATGACGATATGTGGACAAGAGGGCAATTTAATTTCTTTTCTGCACCTGCAAAGAAGAGATTGTACAAGTGGGGGAAGAAAGAGGGTGACTATAAAGCTTCAAGCCCGGATTTCTATGGAGATTGGGACAATGTATACGTATTAGATGCTGAAGAATATAAGGCTATGAAGGTAGAGGCCTTAAAGACACGTGAAGTGATGAGTAGAGTGGAGGAAGCGAGGGCTAGATACCTCAGAGGAGCATTACTAGTGTTGAGCCGAGAGTTCGAGCTCTCAAACCGTGAAATCGCCCGTAAAATTTCTGAGAAAACAAAATCTACAGCCCATCACAAGTACATTGGGAAGATTTTGGGCGGAGAAAACCCTGATGACGATGAAGATTGATAT
>Ga0208904_1001172_pt1 | contig 18480 bp, 3 predicted proteins | sample AntAceMetag02UKB_FD_184774 | JGI IMG/M metagenome (GOLD analysis project Ga0208904, IMG submission 184774) | Saline lake microbial communities from Ace Lake, Antarctica - Antarctic Ace Lake Metagenome 02UKB (SPAdes) (version 2) | ecosystem: Environmental > Aquatic > Non-marine Saline and Alkaline...
TTTTTAATATAATCTGTATATTTTTTAAAATGTTTTGATTTTTCATAACTACCTACGATAATTAGATTTTCATTAGGTAGTTTAGAAAATGCTTTTATTTGCATATCTACTCTTTTATTCTTAAATAGTCTATTTACAGATAGCCAATAATTTCCTGTTTTTTTAAAATTAAATTTATTATTTTCAGTTGGAGGATTAATTATCTTGGAATTTGAATGTAAGAATTTTTTAATTCTATTTTGAGTGTTTATTGAGTTGGCTATCTTTATTCCTACATGTTTAAAATATTTTTTATATAAATATCTGTTAAATTTTACCCAAACTTCAAAAAAAGGTCTTTTCCAAAATGGGATCCAATTTTTTTTAATATAATCTTTAAATTGCCAGATTTCATTTAATGGTGAATGAAAATATTCTAAATTAGGTTTGTTGTTAACTGCCCCCGAGATTGCCCAATCTCCGGCAATAATATAAAAATCATATTTGTTTTTTAAATTTAGTTTTCTAAATCTCCATAAAGATAATTGCTGTTTAAATGGGGCATTTATCGGAACTCTTCCTATAGATTTTATTTTTATATTTTTAAAACCCATTTTTTTTATTTTATCTAAATCATAATTAGTAGTATAAATATCTGCATTTAATTCTCTTGCTAAGATGAGTGTAACTATTTCTGCTCCCCCAATATTATCCATAAAATTATGAAAAATTGCTATTTTTTTGTTTTTCATCTTTCAATACCTAAAATACTAAAAAAGAATCCTGCAAAGATTGTTTGAATTCCGAGCACTATAAATGTTAGTGCAAATATTGATATATTTATGGTGTTTAGTTCCCCAAAATTTTTATTTACCCATATAATTAAAATATTTAAATAAATAAGAACCCCGGTGAGTGATAGAATAAAACCAATTAAAATTGATTTTTCTAAACTTAAAAATCTAAAAAGTTTTTCTAATTTTTTATCTTTTTCTTTTAAATAATTATGTAGATAAATTTTCGCAAAAATTCCTGTTAAAATTAATTGATATCCTAAAATGACTAAGATACTCCCAATAAACATAGGATGTGTTTGGAACTGTATACCAAATAAAATTAATTTGTTTAATAAAATTAGAGACATAATCAAAATTCCAAAAATTATTAAAAATAATCCTGGAAAAAGAAATAGGTAGTTTGGACTATGTAATAATAAGAATCTTAGATGTCTCCACCCATCTGAAAAAGAATTTAATTTTGAGCTTCCTTTTCTTTTATGATAACTAATTGGAAGTTCCTTTATTTTTAATTTATTTTTTAAAGCTTTTATTACCATTTCTGATGCAAATTCCATCCCAGTTGTTTTTAAATTAAGTTTTTCAAATGCTTTTTTTGTTATGGCCCTCATACCGCAATGAGAATCTTTTATTTTTGTTTTGAAAAAAAATCTTAATATTTGGGAAAGGACTGGATTCCCAATATACCTATGTGACCAGGGCATAGCATTTTTTTCTATATTTCCTGAGAATCTATTTCCTATTACAAAATCTTGTCCTTTTTTTAATTCATTAATAAATTTGGGAATTTCATGAAAATCATATGTTCCATCAGAATCTGCTATAAAAATATAATCTCCTCTAGCTTCTTTAAATCCTCTTAAATATGCTGAACCATATCCTTTTTTGTTTTCTTTGACAAGTTTTACTTTTTTTTGTTTTATTATTTCTTGACTTTTGTCTATTGAACCATTATCTACAACAATTATTTCTGCATTTAAGTTATCTTTTTTAATTATTTTTTTTATGGAATCTAAACAATCCCCTATAGTCAATTCTTCATTCAGACAAGGAAGTATGATGCTTATCTTAGGTTCCATTCAAAAATAGACTAGTAAAAGGTATTTAAAGAAATCTATGATAGGATTTAACATCAATTTTAAAAAGTTTCATTATTAATTTAATCTATGATAAAAACAATAATTGGTCTTATTTTGTTACTTTCTCCTTTTTTGTTAATTTATAGATTTAAGGATAAAAAAATTGGTTTTGCTTATATTTTAAGTTTTATTATTGTTTTTCAGTTAATTATTGCAGTGATAACCCAACTTTTTGGAATTTTTAATTACTGGACAGTTTTAATTGTTAATTTTATCATTTTTTTAGTTGTAATTTGGAAAATAAATTTTATAATTCTTGTAAACAGTTTTAAAAGATTAAAAATTGATTGGATTTTGATTTTTGTTATTTTAGTTATCTTGATTTCGTTAGTTTCTATTCATTATGATTATACGGGAGAGGTTACTTCTGTATTAAAACCTTATAATTATGTTGAGAATATGAAATATGTGTATCCTTATTTTTCTGATGAATGGTCTGCGGTTTCTTTTATTAAGTATTCTATTTCTTTTGGGAAATTGCCTTTAAAAAATCCCTTATGGTATAATACTCCTTTTTCAAATTTAGAACTCCCTTTCCATTCTTTTAGTTCAGAGATTTTTTTTATTTTAAATTTAGATCCTTTGATCCAATATAATCTTTTAAGTATTTTTTCAGGATTAATTATTTGTATTCTTATTTATTTTATTTTAAGGATTAATAATATTCCTAAACTTATTTCTGCGATTACTTCTCTTTCTGCTCTTTATATTGTGAATGGTGCAAATCTTCCAGGGCTTTGGACATTTATTCCAATTATTCTTGGAATGATATTGATGTTAATGGGATTTTTATTTATGTCTATTAAAAACACTAAAATGGCATTATTTCTTTGTTTTTTAACCTTAATTTTTTATCCTCCCTTGTTTGTATTTTATGCTGCTTCTTTTTTAGTTTATATTTTATTTACAGAACTTCCTAAAACAGAAAAAGTAAAATCATTAAAATATTTTGTTTTTATCTCTATTCTTTCAGGAATCATGTTATTTCTATTAGTTTATTTTACTAAAGATTCTTTTATTGATTCTTTGGTTTATATTAGTTCTAAACTATTTTATAAAACCTTTACCCAATATGCGATCCCGGATTTTTCAATTTGGAAAATTGTTCCTGTTTTAAGTTTATTTTTTGCTTTTATTGGTTTAAAAAATATTAATAAGAAATATTGGTTAATCTTTCCAATTTCAATTGGAGGGATATATTGGATTGTTTACTCTAGGGTTTTTTGGAGATTTATTATCGAATATGAACGAGTTGTTTTTTCTTGCTCTGTTTTAATTATAATTTTATCTGGATTTGGAATTTATTATTTTGTAGAATATTTTAAAAGTTTTGATATTCTTCAAAAATATAAAATTTTAGAGATTCTGCAGATTTTAATTTTAATTGGATTTTTGATATCTGCGTTTAATTATTCTGAAAGAAATAATTGGAAAGAGTTGAAATTGCACTCTTTAGATGGAGGAATATATAATCCTGCATCTCCTGCAAATGTCTATTTACATAAAGATGATTTAAAATTGTTTAATTTTGAAAAAAATAATTTTTTGAGTCCTCCTTGGAAGGGAACGGTTATAGGGGTTTCTACTAATAACTATCCACTATTATCTAAACCATCTGTTATTACTAATCTTATTGGAAATTATTTTGAGTTTATGACTGTGGATTGTAATGAAAAAACTAAGATTGCAAGAGAAAAAAATATAGATTATATTTATTCTTCAGAATTTGAATGTGATGGTTTTGAGTTAGAAGGTGTTAGTTTTGAAGGATTTTATTTGTATAAGGTTTTAGATTGATATTTTCGGATTAATTGTGTTTTTATTTTTAAAGGACGAGACAATCTTTATAAAGTCTTTTTTGATTTATATTATATGAAAAAAAGGGCGGGGAGTTTAAATAATTCTAGTATAACTAAAAATATAACTAATAAATTAAGTAGGGAAACTAAAGTAAAAAAATTATTAAAGATTTCGGGGATTGTTGGAGGAGTTATTATTTTAGGTGTAATTATTTTTTTAATTAAAGGTTTCTTAATTCCAATAACAAGTTTTGAATTGGGAGAAAATATTAAAGGGGCAGTATCTAGTTCTGATGGAAATAATTTATTAGTTGCGTTAGAAGAGATAAGTGGTGTTAGTCAGATTATATTAAAAGCTTCTAATGGGGTAGAACATATTGGTGAGTGTGGGGGCAATTCTGAATTTCCATTTCCTAGTTCTGTTTCTTGGATTGAAAGGTTGGGGGGATTAAGTCCAGATTATAATTGTTATATTAATGTAAAAGATATTGAAGGATTAAATAATTTTAATGATGTTGTGGGGATTAAAATTAAAGATAAAGAAACAGAAAAACTCGTGGGGGAAGAAGGTGGTGACAATGAAGATGACTACGAGGAAGAAGTTGAAGAAAAACCTATTCCTGTTGTTAGGACTGGGGGTGGTGGTGGAGGAAGTGGAACTAGTATTTCTGATTCTGGCTGTATTCCTAATTCTAATAGGATAGTTTGTTCTGGAATTTATTGTGGAATGACAAATAATAATTGTGGTGATGCTGTTAATTGTACAGAAGTTTCAGGTCTTTTTGGAGAAGGATTAAATTGTTCAAATGGAATTTGGATAAATGAATCAAGGAATTGTACTGATCCTACAGATAATTATTGGATAAAAGATTATGTTTATAATGGAAGTTTATTTGAAGATGTTTGTTTAGATTCAAATAATTTAACAGAGTTTTTATGTGAATGTTCTGGTGATTGTTCTGGTGATGAGATTGTTGTTAGTAATATTAGTTATGAATGTTTGGATGGGTGTGGTGATGGTGCTTGTCAATTTCAAATTTGTTCTGCTCAACTAGGAGATATTTGTACTGATGAAGAATATTGTCCTGGAAATGAATTAGTTGCAAGCGATAGTGATAAATGTTGTGATGTGGATTGTATTGTAGCTCCACCTATTTGGGATAGTTGTAGTGAATGCGGTGGTGCTTTATTTGATTTTAATTTGTGTGATGAGGTAGAATGTAATGCTATTATTGAAGATTGTTATTATGAAGGATTATTGAATTGTGATTCTTGTTTTGGATTAAGTTGTTATAATTATGATAATGAGGCTGATTGTGGTGCTGATGTTTGTGGGTTTGATTGTGGTTGGGATGGGGGGAGTTGTGTTAGTGGGAGTGATATTTTTTCAGGTAGTTTTGATGGTTGGAGAGCAGTTATTACAAAAACTCAAACTGAATCTGAGCAAGAAATATTGCCCGGAGAAGGAATGCAGTTTCCCCATAGTATGGTTAGGAGTTATTCTAATCCTGAATATATTTACTGGGCTCATGATTGTGGACAAGGATGGAGGAGTAGAAATAGTGGAGAAACTTGGGAAAGATTTTTAGCTAAGGGGTTAGGATCAGTTTATGGGCAATCAATTGAAGTTGATCCTGCTAATCCAAACACTATTTTTATAACTGTAGATAACCTGTGGAATACTCCTGCGATAGTAGACCAGGGATTATATAAATCAACTGATGGAGGAGATAACTGGGAATTTGTTTTACCTGTAGATTATAATGAGGGTGAAAATAATGATGTAGGTAATAGACCATATAAACATAATATTGCTTATGCTTTGAATTCTATTTCAGAAGGAGAAGCTAAGATTTGGTATGCTGTATTTGCAGACGATAATTTAGCTGACAAAACTAATGGGCAAGGATTATATAAATCAACTGATGGAGGAGATAACTGGGATAAAACTAGTGCAAATGTTGATGGTCATATATATATTAATGCTCTTTATGTACATCCTGAAAATAATGATATTGTATATTTAGGCTCAAATAATGGTTTGTATCAAAGCACAGATGGTGGGAATAGTTTAAATCTTTTAGATGATCTGCCATTAGGATATGTTGCTTCGATTCAAATTGATCAAACTAATCCAAATGAGATTTATGTAGTTGTAAGAGATAATGGATTATATAAATCAATTAATGGGGGTGCTGATTTTTTATTGTTAAGAGAGGCAGATGATTCTGTAGGGGTTTCTATAAATCAAGGATATCCTGAAGTTATTTATTTTCTTAAGAAATCAGGTATAGAAGTTAGTCAGGATGGAGGAATTAGTTGGGATGATGTTGTTTCATATTCTCGTGCATCTAAGGCATCTGGTTGGGGGAGTGAGATAACTCCTTGGGATGGATTAGGGGCAATTATACCTAATCCAAATAATAGGTGCGAAGCAGTAGGTTATGGTCAGGCTTATTTGTGGAAGACAATTAATTGTATTGATTTTTCTCATGCTAATAATCTTTTTAGTGGTTTTGCTTGGACTACCAGGGATAGTGTAATGTTTGATTTAAATAATCCTGATAAGTTTGGAATTTTTGGTGCAGATATTGGATTATTTATATCAGAGGATGCAGGAAAATCATTTGTTTTAGTTGATACTGGAAGCATATTATCTGATTGGGGATATCTTTTCAATTCAAATGACATGAAGGCAGGAGCATTTCAGCCAAGTTCAAATAGATTTGTAGGTTCTGGAGGAAATATTTGGGGGTTAGGAAATATGGGGATTGCTTATTCAGAAAGTAATAATGGTCCTTGGCAATCAACAGATGCGCCTTTTGGACCTGATAATGGCCAGGCTTATAGAAACTATTTTTATAATCCCAATAGCCCTGAGGAATTGTTTGTGTATAATCTTAAATCAACTGATGGGGGGGTGACATTTAATGAAGTAGATTATTTAGTTAATAATGGTCTTGAAGTATACAAGATGACTAAATCAGATTCGAATATTATTTATGCTACAAATAGTGTTGGAAATCAGATTTATAGGAGTATCGATGGGGGAGTTAATTTTAATTTATATGTAAGTAAAACTTCTTATGGTTATCCTTCTGGTGCAGTCAGTTCTTATGGCAATCTTGTTTTTGATGTTGACCCTGTGGATGCTAATAAAATTTATACTTTATATGATGCGGATCTTGCAATGTATAATGGAAGTACTTGGCAACCTCTAGGATTATTAAATTATATTAGAAGTTTGGAAGATAATAGCGATCTAGTTGACCTTCACTCACATCTAGCATATCCTGGAATAGTTTCTGTTATTGTTGATCCCAACAATGGATCAATAATTTATGCAACCGTCGAGCATGCAGGTGTTTCATCTATTTATAGAAGTATTGATGGGGGAGATAATTGGGAAGATATTTCTTATAATCTTCCAAGAGCTAATTATGGTTCGGCGTTTTCTATAAATCCTCATTCTGGAGAAATTTTTGTTGGCAGTGCTTCTGGTACATGGATATTTCCTCCACTATACAATTTAACAACTTCTATTTATATGAATTCTGTTTCAAGACCTTCATGTAATGATGGTTTAAAAAATGGGGATGAAACGGGGATAGATGAAGGAGGAGGTTGTGATGTGGAAATTATTCCGACGGCAAAATGTTCAGATATAAACACTTCGTGCGGAGATTGGCCTAATTGTAATAATTGTAATTTGCAGGATACTTGTGTGGGAGGGGAGTTTTTAGATTATTCTTGTTCTGGAACTTCTTGTATCTCTGCTTCTCCTAAGAGTTGCGATGATTCTGATATTTGCACTACTGATTCATGTTCAAGTAGTGGGTGTTTATACTCCTTAATTAATTTGGATACTTCTCAGTCTTGTTGCCAGAGGGATTATAGTTGGTTAGGAGGAGAGGGAGAATTGAGTTGTTGTGGTGATGATTTGAATGAAGCGAGTCCTTATCAGGTGATTGAAACAAATTGTGCTGATGGAAATGATAATGATTGCGATGGAAACCCTGATTGTTTTGATAGCGATTGTATGGGAGCTTCGTCTTGTGGTGAACCAGGAGAGTTACCCGTAGGATATTTGTCTTGGTGGAGATTTGAAAATAATGCTAATGATGAAGCAGAAAATAACGATGGAATACTTATTGGTGATTATGAGTTCGTAGGTGGAAAGATTGGGAAGTCAGTAAGATTGAATGGGGATAATGATTATGTTTCAATACCTTCCTCTTCGTCCATAAACTCTCTTGAAAATGAGATTACAGTTTCATTGTGGCATAATTCAGCGATTCCTTATAGTTCTTATTCTTCTTATGCCCAATTATTTGGATTTTATAAGAACGATGATAATCATTTTATGTGTGGATATACTTCTGGGTATCCGGAAGGTAGACTGTTTTGTTTTAATAAGATAAATAGTGTTATTACTTCAAATTATCATTTTAGTGACTGTCAGGCCTTGCAAGATAATGTGTGGACAAATTTAGTTGTTGTGATTAATTCGAGTGCGTGTAAAGTTTATATAAATGGGACTTTGTGCGAAACTGGTGCTTTGGCTACAAATTTAAGTAAAATAGGGAGTGATTTAAATTTTAGAATAGGTTCTACAGATAGTTATAGCTTAAGAGATTTTAATGGTTCTATTGATGAGGTTATTGTCTATAATCGCTCTTTGAATTCTACGGAGATTGGGGAGATTTATTGTGGGCAGGGTGGAGATGCAGAGTTTTGTGAGGAAGAACCAATTGAAAATACTTTTTATGTTTCTGTAGCTGGAGATGGAGACCATACTGGGTTAGGTTTTGCAAATGCTTTTAATTTAGGTGAAGCTCAGATAAACTCTTCTGGAATGTTAGATGTAGAAATTACTTATTTGTTGGCTGGGGGGGATTATGGAAGATATTGGGAGGGGGCAATAAATGGAAGGCCGTATGTTGATTCAAATCCAACAAGTATTGAAATGCAATCTCCGGATAGAACTGCATGGCATACTTGGAAAGCAGATATGCAGGGGGTTTTCTTTGAAGAAATTTATCTAGGAGGAGATAGAAATGCATATTTAAAATTTGAGGGAATAACCTTAATACAAGAAAATGATGAACATTCTGAGGAATCTGTTATAGATATTTTGTGTTCTTCTTTTGTAGAATTAAATAATCTTACAATAATTGGTGTATGGGGGAATTATTTAGATATAACTTCTCAGGGAATTTTAGTTCATTCAACAACTGGTTGTTCTAAAATTAATAATATTTCAATTATTGGATGTGAGATTAATGATTCTGAAGCAGGAATCCGTTTTAATGATGAGGCAGGAGGGTTAGGATTTGGGAGTGGAATAAATATTTTAGATAATCATATTTATCATACTGCAGGAACTGCCATGGGATTGGTTACCGAGTCAGAACACGATATGATTTTAATAAAAAATAATTATTTCCATAATGAAGATCCGGTTTTGCAAGAAGAGGATTATACTCATGGTTCTGGTGTAACTATAAAATATTATGGAAATGTGAGTGTGATTGGAAATACAATTCATGATTTTGCATCAAGTGGTGGAATAAAAACCTATTTAACAACAATTAATCCAATATATGATGATCTTATAATTGAAGATAATATTTTATATGATGTGGGGGCTATTTATGCAGTTTCTCTTGAAAATCTTGGACATAATATTTATATAAATAACAATACAATTATTGGAAGTTATCCTACTTCTGGAAGTGGTCAAACAAGATATGGGACTGCATTAAGAATTTTACCTCAGAATGAAACAACCCCTAGTAATATTAATTTTTATGACAACCTTGTTGTTGGTGCGGTTCAATTAAGATATAATGATCTTATTTTAGAAAATTTTAATGAAGACAATAATATTTTTTGGTCTTGTTTAAATGTTACTGATCTTGGATGGGTTCCTGCGGGTCAAGGAAATTTACAAGGTGCAAATACAATAATAATTACCGGAGATATTAGTGAGCCAGATTTATTTGAATCTGACTTTTTTGTTAATGTTAATTATTCAAGGGGAGATGATTTTATAAGATATCTTAATGGAGGTCCTAATAAAATATATAATTTAGATTATCATCTTTATGCTAATACTATTGCTTGTGATGGGAGTGCAAATGGGCAGGAAGGAGTTGCTGTTGGTGCTTTGGAGTGTGTTGATGTTGAAGTTGAACAACCTGAAAATACTTTTTATGTTTCTGTAACTGGATATGGAGACCATAATGGAAGTTTGGGGGATGAGTTTAATCTAAGTGATGTAATAGATCATGCAAATGATCATTTTGATGATGAAATTACATTTTTGTTGGCTGGTGGGAGATATGGGATATTTGATGTGGAGGATATTTCAAGAACTGATTGGGTAACGTGGAAAGCAGATGTTGGGGCAATTCCAGAATTTGATTATTTGCAGATTTATAATCATGATTATAGTGATACATATATCAGATTAAATAATCTCACTGTTAATAGTCAAATTCCTGCAGGAAGCAATCCAAATGATGATCCTTGGACTTGGGGAAAGATTCCAGATAGTATTTATTTTTTTAATGCAAATCATGTTGAAATTAATAATTGCAAGATTCGTACACAAAATTCTTATTTAGCACAATATTCTATAAATTTAATTAATACAAACAATACTTTAGTGAATAATTGTGATATTAGCGAAGGAAAAGCAGGAGTTAAGGGAGTAAATTCCGAGAATTTGAATATTACAAATAATTATATACATAATTTATCAAGGGGTTCTGGGATAAGTTTAACAGGAAGTGGTGAAAATATTTTAATTGAAAATAATCATATGTATCAGTTGTCTAATTATAATATGTCTGCAGATTTTTTCCCACGAGATTTTATTTATGTAAATGGTAGTGATTATTGGGGTACTGACCCAGGAAATCCTCCTTTGTTTAATGTAGATGATGTGATTACACAAGGAACAACTACGGCTTCGTTTGAAGGAGTTAGATGGGATGGAATAAGATGGTTAGTTTATGTTGTAATGGATAATCCTGCAGAATTTAATTCTGGAGAAGATATAAGTGCCTCAATTAGTGGACTTGCTTTTCAAAGTTATGCACATTCTCAACAATTTCATATTGGTTCAATGATAGCATCACATATTTCAAATGTAATTGTAAGAAATAATACTTTGCATGATTTTCTTGGTCAGGGAATTTATTTTTATGCAGGAGAGTCTTATTCTAATGTTTTAATTGAAAAAAATCTCATTTATAATGTGGGTAGCTATACTGCTGTAGATGGCGTTAATGCTTCAGTTGAAAAGCCAGTGATTATTAGAAATAATACTTTTATTGGAAGAGTAAATAATGATGGACATTCTGGAGGGGCATATGTTCAAATGACTAATAGATATGGAGGACAACCTTTTGCAGTTGGAATGGAAGGCTCAGGTAATGAGGGTACTGGACTTTTTATTTATAATAATTTGATTGTAGGAAAACGTCGTCTTCCGGATCCAGTTCTTTATCCAAATTATGTTGAAGATTATAATATCTGGTGGACTAAGGATACTGATGATGTAGTTACAAGTAATTCTTTTGTTGCAATATGGAATGAAGGAGCAACATTACATGGTTATCCTGAATATTTTGAAAGTTTAGATGCATTAGATCAATATACTTCTGAGTATCCTCTTGGCTCAATTCCTACTGATTTTTTTGTAAATCCAAAATTTTATACTAAAAAAGAAGTTTGGGAATCTGAACAAATTTACAGTACTCAGGGAGGTGTTATTATTGATCCTACTGATAACCAAATGTATAGAAGTAAGGGTATTGCTATTTCTGATATTTTGCCTCCAAGTAGTACTCCAACAAAATGGGAACTAACTTCTTATGACCATAGAGAAGAAGTTGTTGATGCAGATTATCATCCCTTAATGTCAAGTCCAGCATGTGATGGAAGTGTTACTGGAACTCCTTATGAAGTTGATGGAAGTTATGTTGGTGCTTTGGAGTGTGTTGATACTGAAGAGGAACCAACTGAAAATACTTTTTATGTTTCTGTTAATGGGGATGGAGAACATGATGGAAGTTTGGGGGATGAGTTTAATTTAAGTGAGGCAATAGATCATGCAAATGAAAATACTGATGTGGAGATTATATTTTTATTAGATGGTGGTAGATATGAAAATGGAATTGATTTGTATTTAAATTGGAATGAAAGAGCAAATTGGGTGACATTTAAGGCAGATGTTGGTGAAACTCCAGTGTTAGATAAAATTGCAATTTTTCAGGAAGATCAACAAAATGTTTATTTAAGATTTAAGGATTTAAAAATTGAAATTCCTGATGACTGGTATTTAAAAAATACAGAAAGTTGGGGAAAAGAGGTTTTTAATTGGACTTCAAATTCTTTAGGAGGACGTGAAGATCATTCTCCTTATGAGGGAATCGGATATCCAGAAAATTTTGTTTTGGTTTATTTGGAAAATAATAAAGTGTATAAAAGTTTGCTAGATGATAATTTGAATCATGAACCGATAGTTGGTGTAAATTGGGAAAATTGGTGGGTTGAAATTGCAGACCCCTTAGAGGCTTGGCCAATGAAATGGTTTGATGAAGATGATGCCCCTACAGTTTCAGGTATTTATATGACTGATAATTCTATTCTCATAGAAAATGCAAATCATATTGAGGTAATTAATTGCACCATTAGGGGATTACATAAACACCTTACTTCAGTTGCGGTATATGCTGTGAATTCTGATTATCTTAATTTTTCTTATAACGATATGAATAGATTACATAGGGGGGTAACAACTATCGGTTGTAAGGATCAATATTTTGCTTATAATGATATTCAGTATATGGGGGCTGGGTCTGGTTTTTCTCTTCAGTATTCAAAAGGAGACATAAGAGATTTGGGTCCTGTTATCATTGAAGGAAACCATATTTATAATCAATCTAAGGATAATGATTATGATGATGGTCATTGTGATTATGATTATTGCCCCTGGGATTATCATGGAGGAAGTGGAATTGCATTAAAAATCGATGATGCTGTAATTAGGGATAATATTATTAATAATTTTCAAGGTCAGGGAATACTTTCTTATGATGATACCCATTATGATAATCTTGTCATAGAGAATAATTTACTTTATGACATAGGGGGACGTATTTTTGATTTGAATAATGCTGATTGTAGAGAAGGGGGAGTTAATTTAGTTAAATTAAGAAATAACACCATTATTGGTAATGTTATGATTGATCCAGATTTTGGATCTTCCTACGATGGATTACATAGGTATTCTTTAGACCCTTTTTCCATTTCCTATGAACTTTCTGTTATTCCTAGAGAAACTATTTTTGATGGAATCGGTCTTGATGATTGTAATTTTACAGAGTATCAAAGAGGTAAATTGGCATTTGAAGCAGAAGTAGAAATAGTTTGTACAAGAGGTAATGGTTGTAATTGTAATAATGATGCTCAGGATTTGTTTAATTGGTCGGTGGATATTGGAAATGGTGCAGGAAAAGTTGTTGTTGGAGAGGGGTGTACTAATACTGGTGTAAATTTACTAGATGACTCTAGTGGAGCTTGGAGTACGGATACTATTTATTCAAATGGTCCTGCAGATTTTATAGAATATTATGGGAGGTATTATTATAATAATATGTCTGGGGATAACATCGGGCACCCACCTAACATTTCTTTGGGGGTGTATTGGGCAGAAAATCCTATTGGTGCAGGAAATTCAGTAATGTATTGGGGAGGTATAGATTTTGAAGATATTAATGATCATACACTAGGAGATAAATGGAATACAACGTATGATCAACATTATTCTAATTTGTCTTGTGTAGAAATTTCTAGAAATATTATTGTTGGAAGATTTTATTTACCTAATGTAACTCTTGACAATGTAAAAGATATGAAAGAAGAGTATAATCTTGCTTGGAGATATAATGATGGAACAGGTGATAAAAAGTCTACTGGATTGGGAGAAACTTCTTTCATAATCATGTGGCAGTTGCTTGAGGCTGTGGAAGGAAGTACCCTAAGAGGATATCCAATGTTTTTTGAGGATTTGAGAGAAGATTTTGGAGAATATAATTCTGTTTGGACTCCTAATTTTCCAATAGATTCTGTTCCTGTTCCTTTTTTTGTTAATCCTGGATTTTATACAGAGAATTTGTCAGCACCTTCGGGTTCAGAAAATATTTATAAAGATCATGGAAGAACAGATCTTGATTATCATCCCTTGATGTCTTCAGCTATTTGTAATGGGGGATATGTTAATGATGTTAAGGTATTGCCTGATGCTGTTGAGGGTGTTGCCTGGGCAGGTGCCTTGCCTTGCGTTGGAGAGATTTCTAGTTTAAGTTTGTTTGCAAGAATTAAAGAGTGGTTTAATAATTTATTTTATTTTAATTATTTAAATTTTTAAATAAGTTTGATATTTTTAACTAACATCCATCTTTTTTTAAGATAATCTTTATTAAGGAGAAAACCCATCTATTTTTATGAAAAAAGGGCTGGAAACTTTGGATAATGCGAGTATAACAGAGAAATTAGAAAAAAAACTTAAACAAAGAAAATTGTTTAAGATTTTTGGGATTGTTGGAGGAGTGATTATTCTAGGTCTGATTATTTTTTTAATTAAAACAATTGTAATTCCAGCTACAAATTTTGAATTAGGGGATAATATTTTAGGGGCAGTATCTAGTTCTGATGGAAATAATTTATTGATTGCATTAAAAGATATAGACGCTGCTAGTGAAGTTACACTAATTATAGGGGATGGAACAGAACACACTTATGAATGTGGAGGTAGTTCTGAATTTTTATTTCCTAGTTCTATTTCTTGGATTGAAAAATTGGGTAGATTACAAGAAGATTATAATTGTTATATTGATGTTAAAGATATTGATGGATTAAATAATTTTAATGATGTTGTTGAGATTAAAGTTAAAGGTGAAGAAGATGATGGAGATGGTGGGGAGGAAGGAGATGGTGAAGCTGGTGGGGAGGATGAAAATAATAAAACAATTAATAAAACAATCGTTAATACTGGTGGGGGTGGTGGTGGAGGCGGAACTACTACTACAACAAGTTCTGATTGTATTCCTATCTCTAATCGTGTAACTTGTTCTGGAATTTATTGTGGAATAACAAATAATAATTGTGGTGATGCTGTTAATTGCACAGAAGTTTCTGGACTTTTTGGCGAAGGATTAAATTGTTCAAATGGAATTTGGATAAATGAATCAAAGAATTGTACTGATTATATTGACAATTATTGGATAAAAGATTATGCTCATAATGGAAGTTTATTTGAAGACGTTTGTTTAGATTCAAATAATTTAACAGAGTTTTTGTGTGAATGTTCAGGGGAATGTTTGGGTGATGAGATTGCAGTTAGTAATGTGACTGTTGAATGTTTGGATGGGTGTAGTGATGGAAAATGTTTGTGTGTGGATGAATGTTTGGAGGTTGGAGTTAATTTTTGTGATATTAATGTTCCATATAACTGTAGTTTAAATGAAACTAGCGGGTGTAATGAAAGAATAAATAATAGTGAATGTGGGATAGGGTTTGAATGTGTGGGAGGAAGTGGATGTGTTGAAGAAACAGGAATTTGCGAGGATAATGATGGTGATGGTTATGGTGTTTGTCCTAATTGTGGCATAATTAATGGATGTGATTTTGATGAAGATGATTGTAATGATAGTATAGGTGGGGAAAGTATTAATCATGGGATGATTGAAGATTGTGATAATGATGTTGATGATGATTGTGATGGAGATGTAGATGGTGATGATAGTGATTGTGGTGGAGAGAATTGTTATTTGAGTAGTTCTAGTGATTGGCAAAATTTTTTTTTAACACCTCAATATAATTTATTTACAGTTGAATTTGATGCAACTCCGAATAATCCAAATATTGATGCTTTGATTACATTATCAAATCAAAGTGTTAATGGGTATGATCAATCTGCTGTTTTGGTGAAGTTTAATCCATCTGGATTTATAGATATAAGGAATAATGATACCTATGATTATGATCTACCGATTTATTATTCTGTAAATACACAATATCATTTTAAGATAGATGTTGATGTTCCTAATCATAGATATGATGTTTTTGTTGATGATGTTTTAATTGCAGAGAACTATTTATTTAGATATGAGCTTAGAGATATTAATGAGATTAGTTATTGGGGGATAACTCCTTCTGGAGATGGGAACATTAATGTCTGTGATTTTGCTATTACAAGTTCAACCCCTCTCCTTGATTGTAGTTTAACTTCTGCAAGTTGGAGCGCAGAAGAGGTTAATGAAGGAACAGAAGTTGAATTAATTGTTGAGGGAACAGATTGTAGTGGAAAAGAGATGAATTTTACAATATATGAAGATGATTTAATTTGGGATCCTGAAATAATTTCTATTGAGAGTGATTTTGATAGGACTAGTTGGACAACAATTTATGAATTTGATTGGGGAACTCCTAATGAATATTATTTTGAAGTTTTTGAAGTTGGAAATGAAAGTAATAAGGTTACAAGTGATAATCCTATGTTGAGGGTTAATAATGTTGTTGAACCTCTTACAGGTAATAATTTAACTCAATCTAACATAACGTGGACTTTTGATAAGCCTGTTACCTTAGATGGAGCAGATGGTAGTTATCAATATGGAACATTTGTAAATGGAGATTATTGGATTGTAAATCCTGATGGAGGGGATGTTACTATAATTGATATTGATCCTGAACCTATTCAAGAAATAACAGAGGTAAGTGTTAATGATAAGGTATATAGATGTAGATTAGATCATATTTCAAATAGTACTTTAAGTCGTCCAGAAACAGGGACAGAGTGGCAGGAGAATTGGACATATATTGGGGATTTAGAGTCTGGAGAAGAAGCACAAAATGGAGAATGGAATAAGAGTAGAGCATATTATGGTGCACCTGGTATATACATGCATGGGACAATGATTAATATTGATGAAGGAATTTCAATGTATTGTACTACCATGGGGGGTTCTGCTACTTTTAATCAAGGTATTGATGAAAGGGGTTGTGGTTTTAATTGGGATCTTTATAAAATTCCACCTTATTCTGTTGGTCCAAATTCAAGTATACTTTCTACAAAATCTATCAGACCTGGTGAATATTATGAGCAAGGGTATGAAAAAGGGGTTCCTGAATCTCGTATGAGGAGTGCAGCAGTACTTACTGTTCTTGATAATCCTCCTGAATATTTATCTTTTAGGCCTGCTTATCTTGGAAAGGATAAGAAATTATTATATGTTAAGGATATGGATTTATCAGTCTTGCCAGAATTAGATATTATTTCTTCGACTCCTGAATATGATATGAGTATTTTTTATTATCGTACTGTGGAATTATGGAAGAATTATATCCCTCGGGTGCCTGGATCAACTTGTATTTCTAGGGCTGCAGATAATTTTCCTGCAGGGGGATATGATAATGGTCCATTAGCACAGAACTTGCATAATATTGTTGCACTTATGCTAATGAATGAAACACAGCTGATAAATGATAAAGACTATCCTTTGAATTGGAAAGAAAATTTGTCCATGTATCTTATTCAGTATGGGGTAGATATGTATGGGGCAAGATTAGCAAATTTTTCTTCTGGTTATGTGGGGGGTCAGATCGGTCATGGAGATAAGTGGCCAATATTATTTGCAGGATTAGTTTTAGATGATGAAAGAATGAAAAAAACTGGAGAAACCTTGGGGGCAAGTGATGATCCACGAAAGCATCATTTGTATTTTATGGAGGATGCACAAATATTTTATGTTAATCAGACAGATATTGATTATTGGTCTGATGATAAATATATTGCAACTCGGGGAAATTCTAGGGTTGATTCAGGTGATCCTACAATAATTATTGATGATGATGGAACTGATTGGTCTATTTCTGATGATGGAACAATTATTCCTGCAAGAAGTTCTGGAACTAATTTTGATTATTGGTTAATTTGGGATTATGGGTCTGGCAATGAAGAATATGTTAGGATAATTGGTGTTAATGCAACTGGAACAGGTCTGGATAAAATGGAATTAAGAACTCCTGTAACTCCTGGAAGTGGTAAGATAGCAAGAGTTCAGTTATTCCCTCAGGGAAGATTAGGATTACCTGATTGGGGAGAAAGACATCCATGTAATCCTGCAGGAGATTATTGGAGTAGAGCGTATAGATATAGTACTGGAGAAGAATTAGTTGGCCCTCAATTAGCTGCCTTGGCAATCTTAATTCAGGATAAAACAGAAACTGGAAGGTCTATTTGGAAGTGGAATCCTTATTTTGATTATGTTGATATGTTTATGACAGATGAAGGCATAGTGGATAAAGCTAGACATACTCCTACTTCATTTGTCGCAGATTTATGGGATACCTATAGAAGTCAGTTTGGTTGTATTTATGAAGATTATTTATCTTATGAAGGGGTCAGGGTTTACAATTGTTCAGGTGAATTAGTTGATTGTTCTGAGGTTATCGAGTGTTTAGATTATCCTAATGATAGGGCTTGTAATTATGATCCTTGTGGGGTTGGGGGAGATGAGGGTTGTGGTGAAGGTGAAACTCTTATAAACAACAATCTAACTCAATTTGGAATTACTTGGTTTTTTGATAAGCCTGTTATAAATGATTCTGAGGATGAAGGGGTTAGGGATGGCAGTAAGTATTTGTATGGAACATTTGCAAATGGAGATTATTGGGTTAAGACTAATGATG
>Ga0208904_1001173_pt1 | contig 18477 bp, 16 predicted proteins | sample AntAceMetag02UKB_FD_184774 | JGI IMG/M metagenome (GOLD analysis project Ga0208904, IMG submission 184774) | Saline lake microbial communities from Ace Lake, Antarctica - Antarctic Ace Lake Metagenome 02UKB (SPAdes) (version 2) | ecosystem: Environmental > Aquatic > Non-marine Saline and...
GATGTACTGGGAGATACCCCTTTTTTCAAACCGGCAGATGACAGTCCTGAAATGATCTATCTGCAGGAACGTCGTCAGAAGTTGGGTGGGTACCTGCCCCAGCGGACACCAGCGCAGGATTCTTTGCAGATACCGGATCTGAAGGCGTTTGATTCACAAATCAAAGGGACCGGAGATCGGGAAAACTCGACGACGATGGCCTTTGTCCGGATGCTGAACACCTTGCTGCGGGACAAAAACCTTGGAAAGCACGTGGTACCGATTGTTTCGGACGAGGCCAGAACTTTTGGTATGGAAGGCATGTTTCGTCAGTTTGGAATCTATGCTGCCAATGGTCAGCTCTATGAACCGATGGATTCTGAACAGGTCATGTACTACCGCGAAGATTTGGAAGGACAGATGCTGGAAGAGGGCATTACCGAGGCCGGGGCTTTCTCTTCCTGGATTGCGGCTGGCACTTCCGGAACTAATCACGGCATCCAGATGATCCCGTTTTATATCTTCTACTCCATGTTCGGCTTCCAGAGGTGTGGAGACCTGGCCTGGTTGGCCGGTGATGCTCAGGCAAATGGGTTCCTGATTGGCGGCACCTCCGGGCGTACGACCCTTGAAGGAGAGGGGTTGCAACATCAGGACGGTCACAGCCATATTCTGGCCTCGACAATTCCCAACTGCATCAGCTATGACCCGACCTACGCCTATGAACTGGCAGTCATTCTGCATGACGGGCTGCGGCGGATGTATCGGAATCGGGAGAAGGTGTTTTATTACATCACCGTCCTCAATGAAAACTATTCCCACCCGCCGATACCGGATGGGGTCGAAGAGGGGATTCGCAAAGGGATCTACCTTCTCAGTACGGGTGCAACCGATAAACAGCATGCTATTCAACTATTGGGTAGTGGTGCGATCCTGCGTGAGGTAATTGAAGCCGGAAAGATACTTGAAGAGAGCTATGATGTCAGTGCCAATGTCTGGAGTGTGACCAGTTTTAACCAGTTAAGGCGCGATGGTTTGGAAGTTGAGCGCTATAACCGGTTGCATCCGGAAGCTTCCCCTAAACAAAGCTATGTGGATCAGTGCCTGGCTCCTTTCCCCGGACCCATTGTCGCAGCCACTGATTATATGAAAAGTTTTGCTGATCAACTTAAACCCTTTATTTCCAAGCGGTTTGTTGCCCTGGGGACAGACGGTTTTGGCCGTAGTGATGATCGTGAGTCGCTCAGGGCATTTTTTGAAGTGGACCGTTACTGGATAGTGGTCTCCGCTTTGAAGAGTCTTGCAGATGAAGGGAAAATATCCACTGCTGTGGTCATTGAAGCGATGCAGAAATTTAATATCGATCCGGAAAAACCTTCACCAACAACTGTATAATCACATGCAAACGGGAGGTCCAGTGTCAACCTTACAAAAAGTTCAGGTCCCGGATATCGGTGATTTTCAGGATGTTGAAGTCATCGATATCCTGGTTTCTCCAGGGGATAAAGTATCGATAGAGGACTCACTCATTACCTTGGAAAGCGATAAAGCAGCGATGGATATTCCGGCACCAATGGCCGGGATTATCAAAGAGATTCTGGTTGAAGTGGGATCTCTTGTTTCTGAGGGGGCCGTGATTGTGATCCTGGAAACAGAGGCAGACGCTGATGTGGATGTGGATGTCCCTCCGGCTGCGGTAGTCCCATCCGCTGAAAAAGCAACCGTTGAAACTCCAGAACCGGCTGTTAGCTCTGAACCGGCAAAATCTCCTTATGCAGCCCCATCCAGCGCGGAGCATCCCGGACACCCGCACCCTTCCGAGGCGTTAAAGGCTGGACAGCTTGATTTTCATGCGGGACCTGCAGTCCGCAAACTGGCGCGAGAACAGCGTGTGGACTTGAATAAGGTCGTTGGCAGCGGTCGCAGGGGCAGAATTACCGCAGATGATGTTGAAGCCTTTGTGAAACAAAGTATTGCGAAGAAGAAAGATCAAAAAGAGGGCTTACTGATGCCGCCCGCCCCGGCTGTGGACTTTGGAAAATTCGGGGAGATTGAGGTGCAACCGATGAAGCGGATTCAGAAGATATCCGCCCGCAACCTGCATCGAAACTGGATCACCATTCCCCATGTCACCCATTTTGATGACGCCGATATAACTGATCTGGAGGCGTTTCGCAAAAAACACAACGAAGCTGCGCAGGAGAAAACAGACCGGCTGACCCTGATGCCTTTTTTGTTTAAAGCGATTATCAGCGCTTTGAAAAAATTTCCGGTCTTGAATGCTTCCCTGGATCCCGCAGGCGAAAACCTGATCCTGAAGAAATATTTTCATATCGGGATGGCCGTGGACACTGAAAATGGGCTGCTGGTGCCCGTAATTAGACATGTTGACCAAAAAAGCCTGCAGGAGTTGGCCGCGGATATGAGGGAGCTTACGCTCAAGTCACGCACTGGTGGGATTAAGCGAGAAGATATGCAGGGGGGATGTTTTACGATTTCCAATTTAGGGGGAATCGGCGGCACCGGATTTACCCCGATTGTCAATGCACCCGAAGTGGCTATCCTGGGTGTTCCCAGGGCGGCTATCCGACCGATTTATCAGAACGATCAATTTGTGCCGCGTTTAATCCTGCCACTCTCACTGTCATATGACCACCGGGTGATTGATGGCGCTTTGGCTGCAAGGATTCTGGCACATATTTGCGAACTGCTGACCGATATTCGTAAAATGCTGTAGTCGTATTTTACCTTCAATCATGTTGTCTGCTTGGTTTAACAAAGGATCTTTATGGAAAATATCACGGAAGTCAGAGTTCCAAATATTGGTGATTTTGAGGATATTATCATCATTGAAGTACTGGTATCAGAGGGATCAGTGATCAAGAAAGAGGATCCACTGCTTACATTGGAGAGCGATAAAGCCTCGATGGATATCCCTGCGCCCTGCGATGGGGTGGTGAAAGAGGTCTTTGTGAAGGTAGGGGATGAAGTCTCCGAAGAAACAATCATCCTGAGCCTTGCACAAACTGCTGGTCAGGTGGATACCTCTGCTGTAGCGGAAGCGGCAGAAATTGCGCCTATCCGGGAACAGGCGGTAACCGAGTCCGTACCTCAACCCGTGGCTGAGGCACAAAGAGATTCGGATCTACACGGTGAGGTGGTCGTGCTGGGTGGCGGACCCGGTGGCTATACAGCTGCTTTCCGGGCTGCAGACCTGGGGAAAAAGGTGATTATTATTGAGCGGTTCCCGGTTATTGGGGGTGTCTGTCTTAATGTGGGCTGCATTCCCTCCAAAGTCCTGTTGCATGTGGCAAAAATAATTGATGAAGCCCAGGAGGCCGGTAAGTTTGGAGTGGGTTTTGGCGCACCAAATGTACAATTGGATAAGTTGCAGGAGTGGAAGGACAGTGTGGTTTCCCAATTGTCCGGTGGTTTGTTGGGTATGGCCAAACAGAGGAAAATTACGATTGTCAACGGTTATGGAAAATTTCTCTCTGATAGCTCAATTGAGGTCATGGGTGACGACGGGACCCTGGTGATCAGCTTCGATAATGCCATAATCGCTGCTGGTTCCCAACCGGTCATGATCAATAGTTTTCCCAAAGATGAGCGGATTATTACATCCACCGCTGCCCTGTCCTTAAAAGAAATTCCCAAAAGAATGCTGATTATCGGCGGTGGTATTGTCGGACTGGAAATGGCGACCATCTATCAGGCGCTGGGGTCCGAAATTACGGTGGTTGAAGCAATGGATCAACTGATTCCGGGTGCCGACAGTGACCTGATCCGTCCGCTCCACACCTTTATAAAAAAGAGATTCAAGGATATCCTGCTGGAAACCAAGGTCTCCGGTTTGTCTGCTGAAGATTCCGGAGTGAGAGCGACTTTTGAGGGAAAGAAGGCTCCCGATCCCCAGGAGTTCGATATCGTGCTCGTTTCAGTGGGACGCAGACCCAATACCGCAGAACTGTCTCTGGAAAAAGCGGGTGTCGAAACAGAAGCTTTTGGGCACATTATCGTTGATAACCAGATGCGCACCAAAAATAGCCGGATATTTGCCGTCGGTGATATCATAGGGGCACCAGGATTGGCCCATAAAGCATCCTATGAAGGAAAAATTGCGGCGGAAGCGATTTGTGGCCTCGACTCTTATTTTGATGCGGTTGTGATCCCGGCGATTGCTTATACCGACCCTGAGATAGCCTGGGCTGGCGTCACCGAGAAGGAAGCCAAGGAAAAGAACCTTGAGATTGAAAAAGCAGTTTTTCCCTGGTCTGCAAGTGGGCGCTCTTTGACGATGGGCCGCAAGGAGGGCAAGACTAAAATGATTTTTGATAAGTCCTCAGGTCGGGTGATTGGAGCGGGCATTGTCGGTTCGAACGCCAGTGAATTGATCGCTGAAATGGCCCTGTCTATCGAAATGGGATGCACCGCTGAAGATCTCAGCATGACCATCCATCCCCACCCAACCCTGTCTGAATCAATTACATTCGCCGCCGAAATTTTCGAGGGCTCCATCACAGATCTCTACATCCCCAAAAAGAAAAGGAAATAGCAGCGTAAAACCACCCCACATTCCCCCTGATCCGGGTGTTCAGCTAACCCGGACTCTTAAGCTGTCATCCCGGACTTGATCCGGGATCTAGTCGATATTGCACCTGATGATTCTCACCCTGGGAATTCATACCTACCCAAATACCCCACTGCCGAAAACCGGCATCTTCTGAAAAAACCCCTCTTGCTTGAATCAGGATTTGGGTATATACTGAGTAATGACAATAACTTAAAATGCAATATCATGAAATCACCTCGGGAAAAAAATATTTTGGTTTTAGTGAGCAAAAATTCAGTTGATATCAGATTAAACCGGTATAACACGATGTTTTTACATAATATGAGGACAGATTTCTATATCTTAAGTGAAAATTCAGAAATATATCCATTTAACCAGGAAAATTTTACGACAGCCCTTGAAATGGAATTAAAAGATATCGAAATAAAAGTCATTCTGACCAAAGATTTATCCGTTGACGATTTGGGCAAGATACACCAACTGTTTGACCAATCATACGACCAAGCCAATTATTTGTACCTTGAAAAATCATTTGCTAGATTGAGGTACATTTCATTGGCGATTTTCAAAGATGAATTAGTGGGATTCGGTGTGGCTGATGCTGTAGAAACCAAACTCCCACGATTGACCGAACTTCAAGTTGTTCTTATGGGCGGTATCTGTTGTGTGGCATCAGATTATCGACGCCTTGGGCTTTTTAAGCATTTGCAGGACATTGCATTCAGGCACAGTGATCAAATGAAACCGGCTGCTCGGTATTTAGCCTGTGGTCGCATGGCCCACCCTGCCAGTTTTAGATCGATAAGCAGAACCTCAGCTGTAATTCCAAAATTTGGGGTTCCTCTTTCTGACTGGCAAAAAGAGATCAGTTACAAAGTAGCTGAGTTATACGGCGTAAACCTTGGCCCCGACTCCCTGGTGGTGGTTGGCGATGGCTCTCCCTGCGGACACCCAAAAGTTAAATCTGAGGTCCCAGAAGAAGAATGGTTGCCCTTTAAAGCTGTGAACCGTGATCGAGGAGACAGTCTACTAGGAATCACTTGGCTACCCGATGCGCCTGCTGGTTGGCAAGAAACTGAATGACAGTAGTTAATTTTTCTAACATCAAGTGTATTGAACTGCTCGTTTTCATATTGGCGTTGCGACTGTTTGAAAAACTATTTGGAGGTAAATGATGACTGAATTAGACAAGAATGTTCCCGAGATCATCAAAGGGCATCTAAGACAATTAGCTCCCTCTTTCGGGCTGGATGAGAGCGAGGAAGCATTAGAAAAAATTACTCAAATATGGCTGGAAAAAGCGAGATTTTTTGACGAGCAGATACAGGCACTGAATATGGTTGAGGTTAACATCTTTAATAAGGATGAGCCCAAAGGGGCATTAATGCTCACCTACTCCGGTTCTTTGATCAGCCTGGGGTCCCTTCAGAATTCGTCGCGAACCGTCAGGTATTCCAGCATCAAACTCAGACATAACGTTCCTCAGACGGTTATTATCGAGGACGTGAAACTCAAGCATCACACACGCATCAATGGCTGCCTGGAACTGGAGAAAAAGCCCATTCAAAGAACATCTGCATTGTTTAAAATGGTGGTCTGCAAAGATGATGTCCCGATTGAAGTACAAGATGAACGAATCGCTGCTGCGAACGAATTTCTGACCGAAGGCTTCTTAAAATTGAACCGGACGCTTTTAGTGGAGGAAAGCCCGGATATTGAAAACTACACTTTAAAGACGATGGTAAAAAGTGTTGCGCTGAAAAATGATTTGTCCATCAAACAAACGAAGCAGATCATTGATGATTTTATTCAAATGGCTGAAACAGGCATCGCTAGTGGAAAGAAAGTCTCCCTGGGAAGCCTCGGGAATCTGTCTGTTAAAATAAAACCACCTCAGAAAGCACGAGTTGGCAGAAATCCGGCTACCGGAGAAGAAATTACCATTAAAACCAAACCTGAAAAAGCGGTTCCCAAATTTACGTTCAGCTCCCAGTTAAAAGAGGCCGTGGGCAATATTAAAATCAAAGCAAAATGAGGGATTCACACACAAGGGGTGCTAAACTTATTGTGAATCTCACTGGATACTGCTTTTAAAAAACGTTAGGTCTCAGTCTTAAGATGCGGCCGCTGTCAGTCGACAGATAAAGCCATCCTTCCGGATTTTCCACGATGGCCCGGATCCTTTCCCCTAATGTTTCCAAGAGTCGTTCCTCAGTAATCGCTCTGCCCGATGGATCAAGCTCTACGCGATTCAGATGGGTTAGTTTCAACGCTCCCGACAGCAGGTTCCCCTGCCAGGCAGGAAAGGCTTTACCTGAATAGAGTATCAAGCTCCCCGGTGCAATCGAGGGGATATAGGTTTTTACCGGTTGCTCCATCCCTTTTTTTTCAGTTCCGTCACCAACCTGGATGGGACTCCAGTATTCTTTTCCATGTGAAATCTCCGGCCATCCGTAGTTACGACCCGGCAGGATGAGATTAATTTCATCCCCGCCACGGGGTGATTGCTAGTTGAAGAACTTCTTTTTGGCCTTATCAAAAAGCAGGTCCATGGCTTTTCGCATAATCAATGCGTTTTGGATGGTAAGAATGAGGCCGGATTGTACGGCCTCGTTTCTGAACTGGTTAAGATCGCTTTTTGCAGATTCCGCCTGGCGGATGATCTCGCGTTCAATTTCCAGGGGCTCCGGTTTTAATTGCTTCTTCCGGGCGAATGCCAGCAGAAAGAGTTGTCGTCGTGCAGCCGTTTCGGCGGCAGGCAGGAACTCCTTCTTTTTCTTCTCAGTTTGGGTTGCAATTTCAGCCAGTGTCAGGCCACGTTGCTGCATGGTTGTGGCATATTCACCGATCATTTCTTCCAGGTGTTCTGCGACCAAAGCAGGTGCCAGGGGAACTTCCGTCTTCTGGATCAGACGCTCCAACAATCTGGCGTGGGCATCCTGTTCAAAGTGGTGGGTCAATCGCCGGCGATGCTGCTGGAGTAATATCATGCGCAGCTCAATCACAGATCCCACTTGAGCCACCTTCCGGGCCAGATGTTCATCTATCTTCGGAAGAATCTTTTGCTTCAGGGCGTTCAGTGTGATTTTGGTTTCAACTTCAGCACCGACCAGGGCGGCATTTGGAAATTCGGCCGGATAGGTCACGATTTCAGTTTTTGATTCGCCGGGTTTCAGGGTCTTAATGATCTTTTCAAAATCCGCAATCATCTGGTTAGACCCGATCTCCAGCATGTGGTTGGTCCCACTCATCCCCATCATGTCGAGAAATTTCCCCCTGGATTCAAAATCAAACAGCGCCAGATCTCCATCCTTTGCCAGACGATCTTCCTGGATCTCTTCCAGTGTACACATTTGCTCTCTCAGGGATTCAATAATCTGATCGATATCCTCCTCGGTCACCACCGCTTCCTGAATCTCGATTTCAATGCCGTCGGTCTCGGGGATCTCCAGGTTTGGGATCGTCTCGGTAACGAAGGAAAAAGACAGATTTTTACCTCTTTCCAAAGAGAAATCCGCTTGAAATTGCATCTGATTCAGAGGTTTAATCTCGTAGTGTTCCAGCGCTTCTCTAACTCCTGTATCAAAAATCTGCTCGGCTGCTAGTAAGAGAATCTCATCTTTCAGCTTTTCAAAAATCAGGTTGTTCGGAATTTTTTCCTGATGAAACCCTTGCTCGTCCAGGGTCCCTCGCTTCTGTCCAATCACGGTTTCAATAGCAGCGTCTGTCTCCAGGGTTGATATGTGGATGGTAATCTCTTTTTCAACCAGTGACAGTTCTTTGATTTCGTGTTTCATAAGGCTTTTGCAGGCTAATTTCGATTGTTGATATGACGCTGGCATGAAATCGGGGGGGCATGTACTTATGATGTTGAATTGCGAGACTCGCAGCAAGAACCTGATTTTATGCCATGAGACTGGACCCTTTTATGTATTGTAAAAAAAGAAATTACCCTTGTCGACAGCCTATAACTGAAAAGCATTGATATGCGTGCCCTTTTCATAAATTAACCCCTTTTACTTTGACCGATTTATAGCTGATATTTTGAATAGGAAAACAAAATACTGCTTGACACTGAAATAGCACTTTTTTATGATCCCTGTTTCACTGATGTGTTTATAATAAGGCAGTAGCCTGGGAAAAGTGACCCTGAATGGTTACCATTGAGAAACCCTCACCGGAACAGCTGACAATAAAAAGGATAGATGACAATAACAGTAGATTTTCAACCCGTAGGTCGGAAAGTAACCGTAGAAGCGGAGGTCAGCATTCTTGATGCTGCCAGAACAGCTGGGGTCGGGATATCAGCTGTCTGCGGCGGGGAGACCGGTTGTGGCTCGTGTTTGGTGCGGCTGGCACCAGATGCTATGGTGAGCCCTCTCAATTCGATAGAAATGGAGACCCTCTCCTCAGATGAGTTAAGGAAAGGCTATCGATTGGCCTGCCAGACTATTATCAAGGGAAATCTCAGGGTTGAGATACCACCGGAATCCTTAACTGCTCCGCAACGGACACAGGTTGAGGGCGAGGAACTGCCTTTTGAACTTGATCCTCCAGTGATAGCTGTTGAATTGGATCTGACAGCAGCGAACCGGGACGATCAACGATCCGACTGGGAACGGCTGGGTGAGGCTCTGCTCGCTGCCGGTATAGTGAGTTCACAACGGAATCAGTTGGCGATGGTCAGACGGTTACCCGGAATTTTACGGGATAATGACTGGCGGGTTCAGGTAGGCCTGCGAGATGACTATATTGTGGGGGTGTCTGCACCCGAAACGCCACTTCTGGGCCTGGCTGTGGATATTGGGACAACAAAAGTCGCAGGCTACCTGGTAGACATGGTGAACGGGAAAACATTGAGTATGCAGGGTGTTATGAATCCTCAAATCGCCTATGGTGAAGATATCATGGCTCGTATCGCTTATGTATCTGAACACGTGTCTGGTGGTGACGAGTTGCAACGGATCATTGTGGAAGCTGTCAACAAGCTGACAATAGATCTCTGCCAGCAGGCAACTGCAGGACAGGATGCTGGGGGCACATCAAAAACCTTGAACCCGCAGCAGATTGTTGAAGTCGTGATCGTCGGGAATACGGCCATGCATCATGTGTTTTTGGGATTGCCAGTCCAACAGCTGGGGGTAGCGCCTTATATTGCTGCGACCTCTGGCGCCATGGATGTCAAGGCTGGCGAACTCGGGTTGAACCTGTCAGAGGGTGCCATAGTACATTTATTGCCTAATATTGCCGGTTTTGTGGGAGGAGATCATGTATCCATGCTGCTGGCGACAAACGTCGGTTCGGATGCCGGGAACAGCATCTACCTGGATATTGGGACCAATACGGAAATCACCCTGACGGCAAATGGGAGAAAACTTTCCTGTTCTACCGCATCAGGACCTGCGTTTGAAGGCGCTCATATCAGGGACGGCATGCGAGCGGCGGATGGTGCGATCGAAAGAGTCCGCATCTCTGCTAACAGAATAGACTACCAGACTATTAACAATGAAAAACCGGTGGGTCTGTGTGGCTCTGGGATTCTGGACGCGATCGCGCAATTTAAAAAAACCGGAATCATGAATTTCCGGGGAGCACTGGAGATTGCCCACCCGTTGGTCACAGAAGGAGAACACGGTATCGGAGTGGTTCTGGTTGCTGGCGAACACAGCAAACATGGGCGGGATATAGGTTTAACCCGCAAAGACATTAGTGAAATTCAACTGGCGAAAGGCGCGATCCGGGCCGGAATTGAGCTGTTATTGTTGGAAGCGGGACTGTCCACTGAAGAACTGGAACAGTTTGTGATAGCGGGTGCCTTTGGTAGTTTTATTGATGTCAGGAGCGCCATATCCATCGGTATGTTTCCAGAACTTCCCCTGAGTCGGTTCAGGCAGGTGGGCAACGCAGCCGGAATTGGCGCCAAACTGGTTTTGCTGTCAAAAATAAAACGGCAAGAAGCCCGAGGAATTGCCAGCGGTACCGAATATGTGGAATTGGCGAACCATGCTCAATTCACCAATGAGTTTGCTAAGGCCATGCGATTCTAAAACCTGCTAAACGTGCCTCATAATTAAGTCTCTGTCTTTTTAGCTAAAGAAATTTCCAGGTTTTTTTCAGGTAAGGGAATTACACTCACTTTCAAGAATAGATACAACTCAGAGATGAAAACCAGAGATAAAATAATAAAAGGAGCCAAAGACTTCCTGTTGCGAGAGGGACAAGCGGGGGTTACCGTCAGAGCCATTGCCGCGGAAGCGGGTGTGAATCCGGGTTTGGTACACCACTATTTCGGTTCCAAGGAAAATCTGATCATAGCGTTGATTGATATTGAAATCAGCGTTCGGCGATTACTGTCAAAGCTGGGCTTGGACTGATAAATTTTGAAACGGATGAGTCAATAAGAGGCAAAAGAAGATGAATGAGATAAGAGCACGAATTGAGAAAGGATTTGAAGGGCTGGGGGCAGTTTGTCATTCGGTTTCGCTGGGGAGTAATTGTGTTGACCCTTCTCCTAACAGCATTCATGGTTTCACAGATTCCTGATATCACATTCAATATGGATACAGAAGCCTTTTTGTAGAAAGACTCCGTCAACTATGTACATCTCGTCAATTATGTCGAGTCCAATGTGCAGGAGATTTTTGGCGACAAATACGAGACATCCGTCACGGGTCTAATAATCATGATGATGAGAACAGTGTCTGCCATGATGCACAGTACCCTTAAAAGCTATGGGGTGGCTGTCGTGATTATCACGATTTTGATGATTCTGCTGATCGGCCGTTTCAGGATCGGTGTCTTAAGCATGGCGCCCAATCTATTTCCCATTGTTCTAATCCTGGGACTGATGGGTTGGACCGGCATAAAACTGGACATGTTTACGATGCTGATCGGGAGTATTGCGATTGGATTGGCAGTGGATGATACGATTCATTTCTTTCATAATTTCAGGAAGTACTATGAGGAGGGGGGTAATGTCAGAAATGCGGTTCTGGATACCCTGACCACAGCCGGTCGTGCTATGTTGACCACAACAATGGTCTTGGCCATCGGTTTCTGGTTGTTTATGTTCGCATCAATGAACCACCTGTTTAATTTTGGTCTGTTGACAGGAACGACCTTGGTATTCGCTTTTCTAGCGGACATTTTATTGGCACCTGCACTGTTGGCGATTGCGACACCGGACCGGAATGACGGGTGATATCCCGGGGAACGTGTTTCTTAAATTTTAATGAGAAACAGTAGGTTAAAAGGGAAACACTTGGCAGTTTGCTTTTGGGGTGTTTCAATCGGGTGAGTGAAGAAATTCAATTACTATGAATTCAAAGGAGAATATTATGAACGGGATGAATCGATGGAAACAGGTGCTGGTGTTGGCCCTGGGATCAGCTTTACTGATAGCGGGTGTTTTCCAGCCAGCCTGGGCTGCTGAACCCACTGCACGGGAAGTGATGGAAATGGTTGATCAGAGAGACGATGGTGAGACCTCCATTTCGGAAATGACCATGATTTTGATTGATCGCCGTAAGAATCAACGAATTCGACAGATGAAAGGATATCGCAAGGATTTTGGAAAGGATAACCGCACGATCAATTTTTTTATGAGTCCGGCAGATGTGCGCAACACCGCCTTTCTATCTTATGAGTGGGACGATCCGAAAAAAGAGGATGATAACTGGCTCTACCTGCCGGCGTTGAGAAAGGTCAAACGGATCAGCTCAGGGAATAAGAAAGATTCGTTTATGGGTAGCGATTTCAGCTATTCCGATATGAACGGTCTTGAACTGACCGAATGGAATTTTAGATTTGCCAAAAAGAAAACCGTCAAAATCGATGGCCATGAATGCTGGGCTATACAGGCTGTTCCAAAACCTGATGTAAAAACAAAGGTGATTAAGGAAACCGGTTACACAAAAGGCCAGTACTGGATACGGAAAGATAATTTGATGGCGGTTCGCTCCAAACACTGGTTGAAGAAAGGGAAAAAGGTGAAATACTTTACCGCTTCGGAGATCGAAAAGATTGATGGAATCTGGACCGCAAAGAAATTAACCATGGTGACAAAGAAGGGCAAACGTCAGGACCATGCCACCGTTCTGGTGTTCAACGGTATTATTTACAATCAGGGAGTGAGTGATGATATGTTTACCACTCAACGGATGGAGCGGGGGTTGTGATGCGGAAAATCGCGAAAAACGCCTTTTGGGTGCTACTGCTGGTTACGTTTTTTCTGTCCCTTGGATATGTGAATTCAGTTCTGGCGGATGAAGGCGGTTCTGATAACACCACAGAATCGAGTGATGATTCTGAAGCAGTTTTTGACGACGGGGATTCGGAAGAGGGTTTTGACGAAGAGGATGGCGATGGGTTTGAGACTGTCTCCGTAAACATGGATGAAATCAAATCTTCCTCAGGTGAGAGGGAACTATTTGTGATCAGCGGATTTGTGAAAGAGGACTTGGCATACAGCCATACCTGGGAGGAACCTGATCTCTCCAAAATCCGCACTATTTTGAACCTGACTCTGGATCTGGATCTGTCGGCGGAGTGGAAAGCCAAGCTCAACTGGAACGGCTTCTACGATTACGCGTACTCACATATCGGCAGGGACAGTTTTACAGATGAAACCCTGGAAAGTTCTGAAACCGAATCTGAAGTTCGGGATCTCTATCTTGACGGCTCACCCGCAACATGGCTGAACCTGAGATTCGGCAGGCAGATCATTGCCTGGGGCGAATCAGAGGCCATGCAGGTCACCGATATGGCAAATCCCAGGGATATGAGGGAGCTGGGGATGGTGGATATCGAAGATGCCCGCTTAGCGGTGGCCGCCACAAAGCTATCGCTGCTGCTGGATTCCTGGCAGATTAATTTTGCGGCGATTCATGAGATCCGTGGAAACAAGATGGCTGGCGCCGGATCGGAGTTTGACGCTTTGAGAGGGATACGCACTGTCTTTACGGTCGAGGATGAGGAGGTCCCGGAAAGTGAGACCAGCAATACCGAGTATCTGTTGCGGATTTTCAAGTCTTTTAATGGAGGGGATGTAGGACTGGTCTGGGCGGATGTGTATGAGGACGCTTTTTATCTGGAATTAACACGGATTCAGTTGTCCGGAGCGCAACCCCAGTTAAGCATGACGCCCCGCCACAATAGAATCCAATCGGTTGGCCTTTCCGGGAATATCGTTTCCGGATCCTGGCTCTTCAAGGCAGAAGCGGCCAAGAAATCGAAGGTCGCCCTGGCGCGGAATTTTACTGACATCCAGGTCCAACTTCAGCAGGCACTGCCCGAACTGCAGGCTACAGCCATCACTTCCGGTAATCCTAATATCTCTGAGAAAGATATCCCCATTGAAGTCTGGGATGAAAAGGCAGTGCAGCAGCTGGTGCTGGGGCTTGAATATCAAGGTCTTGAGGACCTGAGTCTCAGTCTTGAAGTTGGAGCAGAACAGATTGTGGATTACGAAGAAAATCTAAGATCCAAAGAAGTTACGACTCAGGCTGCCCTGATGCTGACTTACACCGCCTTGAATGACACTCTGGATGTCCAGTTGTTCTGGATCCATTTTACAGACGACAATGGCGAGGTGGTCCGCGTAAATCTGGGTTATGACCTGATTGATGCGCTGACTGTATCTGGTGGGTTTATTATCTATGAAGCCTCGAACGCAGAGGCCATCGTCTATTCACTGAGAAACAGTGATCGCCTGTTTGCTGCAGTTAAGTACAGTTTTTAATCCGGCAAGGGAACAGGCTTCTGCTAACAAGCCCCTCTTAAGCCCCTTCCCTCCCCTCCCCGCTTCAGGATCGATTTCCCGGATAAAACCTGCTGGAGATCGACCCCTATCACTCACCTCTTATTAACACAGTTTGATATCTGTTTCGTCGTTTGGCAGAAATAAAAAAAGACGATTCTGCTTGACAATAAAAGGTCCGTTTTTCTAATGTTATATCAGGTTTTTAGTGTCATCCGGTACCAGAAATGCGTGTTCTTTATTGCAGGTTCGTTTTAAACTTGCCTGGCCTTGGGCCAGCAGTATCTTGGAGGAACAGTCATGAAGAAAAAAGCATTATGCGGTTTGTCGTTAATTCTGATGGTTTTCTTTTTAGTTCCCAACTCCGCCATCTCACGCGAAATTAAAACCCTTTCCCAGTTTCCTCTGAGTGGTCCCGTCGGATCACTACCGGAATTCGGCTGGGGGTTCATTGACGGTATGAACTGGGTGAATGACGAAGGAGGCGGGGTTAACGGTAAGAAGATCAAGTGGTTCCTGGAAGATATGCGTTATAGTCCCAAAGTTGAAGTGGCCAATTTTAACAAGTATCTTGCCGAGCATAACCGCGACGAATTCATCATGGCCACGGGTTATATCACCGGTGGACTCAAACCCCTGATCAGCAAAGTCAATATTGAGGAGAAAATCCCCTGGCTGGATGGCTCTTATTCAACCGAGATTTTTGGGGACGAAGGCGGTCCAGAGAAGTATCCCTATTACTATTCACTGGGAGCGACATACGGCAATCAGTTGAAGGTGCTTGTGAGATGGATCAAGCAAAACCACAAGCAAAAGGGCCCCCCCAGATTAGGATTTGTATACAGTCCGACCGCCTGGGGGAGAGACGGTCTGAAAGGGGCAATTGCCTACGCTAAAAAAGTGGGTGTGAAGGTGGTTGCAGAAATCGAATATCCGTATTCGGCTACTTCTGCCACCAATGAATGCATGACCCTGCGTAAGAAAAGGGCCCAGTATGTTATCTATCATGGGTATTCCAGTGCGACGGCGCATACGGCGATCTTTTTCAAGACCGCCAAGAAGATTATCAAAAAAGCCCAGTTGATGGGGACCCATTATACCACCGGCCGTTTTCCGATCCTGACCGCACAGGAAGCATACGACGGATATGTGGGTGTAGCGACACGTCCATTCGGCGATGCCATTCCACGCTCTGCCACCAAAATGGACAATCCGATGATCAAGCGGGCCCACCAATTCGCCAAGAAATATCGCCCTGAGGAGTATAAGAAAGAACTAAAGGGGGGTATTAAAGATATCTTTCTGTATATGGAAGGGCTGACTTATGCCTTTATGATTCAGAAAGTCCTCACCGACGCCGACAACGCTGGCGATCTCACCCGGGAAGGTGTCAATAAGGCCCTCGACAACCTGGTCTGGGACTTCATGGGAATGTTCAATGGTAAGACATTCTCTTATAAATCCCATACCATACCAATGATGCGGATATACCGCGGCCATGTCAAAATGGTGAAAGTGAAAGGGAAAAAACTCCCGACCGGATATCTGACCCCTGTTGGGGATTGGATCAACACCGACGAAATCCAGTGGTAGAATTTTAACCACAGGCAACGTTGCCAAACTGTTGCAGTCGTTTTTGAAGATGGGGGGCGAAAATCCCCTCTTTCCGGTAACATTGTCGGGGTCTCAAAATTCCACGATTTAAAAAAAATTAACTCTATAGTAACCCGGAATTGTGCTTTTCAAAAATCTTCAGTCCAGGGTGTTTAAATGTGGATTTGTTGCTCAGCAAATGGCGTTTCATTTTCAGGGGCAAGGATAAAACAGTTTCGGAGATGTGCTTTGTAAATCAAGTTCAGCTGGAGTTTTTATGAACGATTTTCTTCAAGCTGTGGGCGATGGGGTGTTCATCGGTTTCGTCTATGCGTTGTTGGGGCTTTGCATCGTAATTGTTTTCAAAGCTTCGGAGACATTCAACTTCGCTGCCGGTGAGTTCATGGTCATCGGATCGTTCCTTTTTTATGTCCTTTTTTTCGACCTGGGCTTGCCGCTGGCTGTGGCATTGCCTCTGGGATTGGCTGCGGCAGGCCTGGTAGGGGGTATTGTGGAGTGGTTCACTATCAAACCCCTTCTCGGGCGCTCCCCCCTTTCGATGACCATGGTAACCCTGGGATTGGCGTTTTTATTGAGATCGAGCGTCCAATTTATCTGGGGATCAGAGTCCTATTCCTTTTTCCTGGAACTACCGGATATCACGGTAGAGACCGAAGAATTGCTGTTTATCTCAGATCCAATCTGGGCCGGATTTTTCTCAATGGTGACCTTTATCCTGGTTCTGCTCTTTCTTTTTAGAACCCGTTGGGGATTAGCCATTCAAGCGGTTTCTGAAGATCAGGCCAAGTCCATGGCTTTTGGCATCAACGCCCGTTTTATTCTGTTGATCATCTGGGCGATCAGTGCAGCCTGTATTGCTGTGGCCGGGATTATGATTTCCAATTTCGGGGCACTTTCAGTGGAAGCCGCCAGTGTCGGCCTGCGCTCCATTCCAGTGGTTTTGATTGGCGGTATGGATAGTATTGGCGGGGCTTTGATTGCCGGGATTATCGTCGGGGTGTGCGAGTCTCTGGCTGGGGCTTATATTGAGCCTATGGGGCTGGTTGGCTTTAAGGAAGTTGCTCCTTACTTTTTGATGTTGCTTGTGTTGTTTATTCGGCCTTATGGCCTTTTTGGAACCGTCCGTATTGAGAGGGTTTAAGAATGTTAGCGATTGAAAATTTGCGGGTCGTTTATCATGATGTCATCTCGGTGCTGAACGGTATCTCTCTGGAGGTGAGAGATGGTGAGATCCTGGTCATTATTGGTGCCAATGGGGCGGGGAAGACGACTCTTTTGAGAACTGTGGCCGGCATGATTCATTTTTATGACGGGGACGTCATTGACGGGGATATCAAGATGGATGATGTTTCTATCAAGGGACTGGATTCTGCGGACATTATGAAGCGATACTCCTTGACCTATGTGATGGAAGATCGGCCGATTTTCGAGTATCTGACCATCGAGGAAAACCTGAAGGCTGCTTCATACTCCCGTTGGGATAAGAATGTGAAGAACGATATCGGAATGGTGTTTGATTATTTCCCCGCTTTGAAAAACACGCTCAACAGACGGGCTGGATACGCATCAGGGGGGGAACAGCAGATGCTGGCCATCGGCATGGCCCTGATGACCAAGCCGAAGCTGTTGCTGTTGGATGAGCCTTCCCTGGGGCTGGCTCCGCTGATCACCGAAGAGCTTTTCCAAATCATTCAGCAACTGAACAAAAACGACATTACTATCATCCTGGTGGAGCAAAACGCCCATGCGGCTCTGGGGATTGGTGATCGTGGCTATGTGGTCGAACTGGGGCGGGTGGTTCTGAATGGAGAAGCCAGCGAGCTTTTGAAAAACGAAGATGTGCGTGAGTTCTATCTGGGGGCTGGAGAGGGCAAGCGAAAAAGCTATAAGGATGCCAAACGGTATAAAAGGCGAAAACGATGGCTATGAAAAAAATGGAAAATAAAACGCTGCTTGACATCCGTAATCTGACACTCACCTTCGGGACGAGAAAGGTGTTGGATAATATCAGCCTGACTGTTGCGGAAGGCTCGATCTATACCATCATCGGTCCGAACGGGGCGGGTAAAACGAGCCTGATCAACTGCATCAACATGCATTACCGGCCTGATACCGGTGTGATCGATTTCGCCGGGACGAAACTGGAAGGTTTGAAACCCCATCATGTCGCGAAACTGGGAATTGCCAGGACATTTCAAAAGGTGGAACTGTTCCAGGGCATGACCGTGCTGGATAATATCAAATTGGGGCGGCATGTGCTGATGAAAACCTCTCTTCTGGGCAGCTTTTTTCGACTCCCCAACATTGTCAAAGACGAAATGATGCATCGGCAAGAGATCGAGGAGGAAGTGTTGGACTTCATGGGGCTGTCCAGTTTTCGTTATGCCCCTGTCGGGGCCTTGCCCTTTGGTGTCAGAAAACGAGTGGATATGGCCAGGGCCCTGGCCATGAAGCCGAGGATGCTGCTGTTGGATGAGATCATGGCGGGTATGGCGGTGGAAGAAAAAGAGGATATCGCCAGTTACATTATGGATGTGCAACGTGACCTGGGAGT
>Ga0208904_1001174_pt1 | contig 18473 bp, 20 predicted proteins | sample AntAceMetag02UKB_FD_184774 | JGI IMG/M metagenome (GOLD analysis project Ga0208904, IMG submission 184774) | Saline lake microbial communities from Ace Lake, Antarctica - Antarctic Ace Lake Metagenome 02UKB (SPAdes) (version 2) | ecosystem: Environmental > Aquatic > Non-marine Saline and...
CCTGTTACCACAGGTATTACCACTTCAATCTGCATTTGATTCCCCTTTGATCGGGATAAACTTTGAACAGGCATTGACTTTTTCCATCATAACCGGCAAATAATAATGTTTATACAGATTGTCCATATTATACATTTTTCGCATTGCCGTTCGGGTCATAACTGCACGGTCGTTCATCATGACTGATAAGATTATTGATGCATATTGTTTTAATGTATCATTACCCATGGCATGAGTCATGCAATGAGAACCGAAGTCAAGGTATAGGGCTGTGTTTGCTGTAAGCTCAATCTGTTGATGTAAGCACCTGTTACAGACAAGCAGAGCACCGGATGACAGCGATATTTCAGGGACTATAAGCCCGAAGCTTTCGCCCATTGTCGGGAAAATAAACAGATTTGAAAGCATCATTAATTCACGGATAAAAACCTTGTCAATCCCGAGCTCAAAAGCTTTATCAACCTGTGATGTGAAAATTAATTCTTCATCGGGAATAAGTCCCAACTCTTCGCCCCGGTTTTTAAATTTCTGGACACTTTCGCGGGTTCCGGTTGTTGTGGCAAATTGATTTGCTATTATCAGGCAAACCCGGAAACCCTGTTTTTTGATCTCTGAAAACAGTTCGATAACAACATCAATCTTTTTCCAACTGAATTTATCTGTTGATGCCGGGTAAATCTGTACGACATCGGCGGTCATTGCTGCGGGGTGCTGATCAATAAAAGATATGGAAGACGCACAGAAATCGAAGAATTCTCTTATGTCAACAATGTGGGGTATGCACTGGATCTGCTCAATGGTTGACCTGTAGTTTTCAGCCACCTGTAAAGACTCTGATTTATTAGGATAGACAATAAAATTATTAACCGAATATTGCCGGATATCCCAAAAGTCTTTCATGCCGGATGGGATTGAATGAACCCAATGAAAAAAGGGTATTTTCGGGTTTTTCTCTGCAACGGAAACAATGCCCAGACCGAAAGGTAAATGCCAGCCCTGGAACAACATGTCATGTTCAAAAACAACATCAAAGCCCTTTATGACATCCATTAAAACATCATGTGTTTTAAGGGCTATTGCTTTGTGTTCAGATGTGATTTCTTCAAGAGATTGATAATCTGTCATGTGGTAAAACGGCATGACCTTGTGTACTTTAAGGCCGTAAAAATCAACTTCAAACTCCGGGTCTTTGAACTGCTCAGTTACGAACAATTCAACTTCGTTTCCGTACTTTTGCAGCATCTTGATTTGTGATTTAACTATCCCGGACAGGCTGTAACCCACATTGAACTCTGTGAAACTTGTTATTATGGCAATTTTCATTTTGCTTCTCCAATAAAAAAAGGAAAACACCGGCAACCAAGGCATGAAGTTGCCCACCTGTTAAACAGGACCGGTGTTTTCCTATTATTCATAACACAAACCTTTTCTTCATTTTAGGGGTTTAGGTTATATTATGTTACATAATATCTATTTGTCAATTTATATAATTGTATATTGCACAATATTTGAAGATTTAAGCCGTGATACAACCTGATCTTTTTCAAATAAAATCAAATCCCCTCTTTTTGCTGTTCCATATACTTTAAATGTGGCGCCAGATGCCGTCTCCACGTTCCATGCGCCATCAGAAGTAGGACTCTTAACCGTTCCTGTCTTGAGGTTCGGACTGTCAGCAGATATAAGCTTTTTAAGCTCTGTAAGCGGATTTCGTGCCATTACGTTAAACTTCTTTCAATTGATATATCGGTTCTTATTTTTACAGGCTTTTTATCATCCATATTGTTGACATTTATTGTCCATCCTGTAATTTTGCCTTTAAATGTAGTTGATATCTCTGCATCTGAAACAAGAGCTGTCTTCCCGGGTAACGGCACGTCACGAAAAGGCAATTCAAGATCAAAGTTTGATTTGGAAAAGCCGTTTTCATCTAAATAGTTTCTTCCATGCTCCCTTGCACAGATCTCCCGGGTCATTAATTCATTAATAATCTCAGGTGCTTCTTTATCTGCCGCCCCCCTGGAAACTTGAACCCTTATCATGAATTAAATCCTTTAAGTGCTAATATTTTATATATTGCCGGTAAAGATGAAGGCGCTTGTATTTTCCATATATCAGCTTTTGAATTATATCTTAAATACCCGGTCCCTATTGTGTTTTCACCTGAGTTTGCGGCCTTGACCTTATTTGCATCTGATTTAGTTACCGCGCCAAGGTTGTTACCGTACCACGTAAAAGAAATAAGATTATGAATATATCTTGCGGTTTCCGGTTCTTCTTCCCTTACAAAATCCAGATATTCTGGTTCAGCCTCAAATATTTCATCAATAGCGATTAACTCCGTTGTTCCTGCTGAAATAAGCCCGGTGTAATCCCGATCATGGAAAACCCTGATATAAACAGTATCATACGGGCTGAATGTTGTTTTATCACCATTTCTTTTTGTGTCAAGCTCAATAGTAATCAGCCCTTCGTCTTCAGATGACAGCTCTTTGTTTGATAGCAAAACGGTATTATAACCCTTTTTAAGTTCAAAGGTTTCTTTCAGGTCAAAGATATCATCAACATCGGTGATGGTAATATCTTCTGTTACGCTGTCAAAAGTAGTTGGTGAAAAAGGATATAAATATCTGATCCATAAATCACCATTTTCCTTTGTCTGGACAACCGCATTTATTGCAGCCGCTAAAGTCTTGATTATTGATAAAGGTGATTGTTCATCAACAGAAAAAGTATCTTTCGGGATGTTCCAATCTGACACATCATAATCAAGCGTGATGCTTTCAATGTCTGCCATTGCCTGAATAATTGTCTTTGCTGTGGTCGCTGTGTACTCTTCTGTAATAGAGTCGGCATATGGAAAATCAAGCCTTGAAGTTTTAGACCTGCCCTTAACCGTATAGCCAGTGCTTCCACTTCTTTGTCTACCCCGTTCATCAATAATTAATACTATGGTTTTAACCGAGTTAATTATTATTGTAAGCTCTGATTCTGGTACGCATAAATTCCAATCGGATTTGGTTGCAACCGCCCCGGAAAAAGAAAAGCAATATGAATTTTCATCACACGACACAGACAGCCCGGTAAATCTTACCGCTTCCCCGGCAATGCTTGCCGTTATAGTATTATTAATTGCTTCTGAAGTCTGCTCATAAAGTGCATAGATGTATTTGAAATCAACTTCTAAAACATTCGTTTCGTTTATGTCATATGGAAAATTGAAATCTTTTATTAAATCACGTGTTAATGCGTATGGATAATTAAAGTCTTTTATCAGTTCCTTTAAAAGAGAATAGGGATATTTGAAATCAGCGTAAACCGCATCAAAAAAATATGGATAATTAAAATCTTTTGAAACCATCTCGGGCAGAGAGTATGGGTATATAAATTCTTTTATTGTTGTTGGAACTGGCATGATTAATAACTATTGTATAAAGTTGTTACCTGTTCTTGTGTTAGTGCAACGTCAAAAGATTTGATGTCGTCTACATCACAACTACCAGAGTCCCCTAATTTGTAATTAGACCAAATAGCTCTCCCTGCTGTTGGAAGTGTTATCAGGCTTAACCCTGAGTTTGTAGATATTAACGATCCGTTTTTATATATCTTAATGAATCCGCCAGAGACACTATAAACAACTACAAAATGATCCCATGAAAAAGAAAGCGGCGCATATATTACTGCTCCGGAGTTTTTATCAACTATTTGCAACGATACTACAGACGAAAGTCTAATCGCAATATAAAAATCTGCTGAAAAGGATGTACCTTTGTATACAATCCCGAAGCTAGGAATGTTCGTGGTAGAAAATTCTATAACTTTTTTTATCCACATACTGCAAGAAACCTCAGAACCAGCCATCAATAAAGAATTATAAGATGAATCTACTTCTAATTTGTTAAATTCTATAGCTTCTGCAATCTTACCCGGAACAGAGTCTATCGTTTGATGCCAATGGATCATTGGATCCCCAATCTCGGGATAATAATAAGAATAACCATTGAGAGGAGCAGTCCCTATCGTTGAAGCATCACACGACCAATACCAAACGGGGTCAAGAACATCTTCCCTCATTCCACAATGAACAACAAAATTACCATCACCGACCGCTTTCATATTTAAAGGATAATCAGTCATTGCTATCACTGTATTCAAGGGCTTTGATAAGGGCGGGTAACTTGCCGTCAAGAACACCGCCATGCTTAAAAGTAAGATCAACTGTAGATACTGTTGGCATTTCTTTTTGCATAGTAACATTAAAGGTTATCTCCATTTTTAAGGTGCCGTGGTTGTTGTTGAACTGCTCGTTGTCGTGCTGGTTGTCGTTGTTGCTCCGGTTGTTTCACCCTTCAGCCTTACAGAATAATCATTGTTTGAAACAGAAGTTGCACCAATCGGAACAACTCTTTTCTGCCAGATAGGGATTGCAGCAGGATGTGTCTGAAAAACTATTGTGTCGCCATTTGCCCACGTACCGCCAAATCCAGCAGCAAGCAGAGTAAAGAATGGTTTTGTAAAGTTGGCGTTATTCGGTGCAAAGTCTCCGGTGATTGCTCCTGATCCAACTGAGCCTTGACTTGTTCCAACACATGCAAAATTTGTTGCATCAGAAAATGTAAGCGTCCAGATGTCATCAACGGTTCCGATATTATCTAAAACAGGAGCACTCCCTGCTTCATCATATATTCCAGAACCAGAAGTTTCAACCCAGTTATCATGTGAAGTTTTAATGTCTCCTGAATCAATAACAGACGCGCCATAAGTCGGAGTTGCCACAAGATAATTATTTAAAAGTGTGTCTGCACCATCTAGTGTAATGGTGTAATCAGCACCGGAAACAACAACAGATACATTAGTATGATATTCTTTGTTGGTTCCATCAGATAGCCATACCGTGTCTGCTGTGGCAAATAAAGCAAGGCCGGTATCTTCTGCTGTAATCACAAAAGATGTGGCCCCGGCTAATACATTGGTTTTTAAAGTTCCAACACCGTATTCTCTTGGACTTGAAATATCAGCCTGTGTATCTGATTGAGTCCCCTCAAAGATGGTTGCAATATCATCACCGCTTGTGATTTTGGTCATGTGAATTTTAGATCCGGTGAATGTTTCATCGGCATCATTCGCATTTTTGAAGAATGTTTTCCGGTATTTAGTTGAACCCGCCGCCCGTTCATCTTCGTCAACATCAGGCCACAGATTGTTTTTAAGTGCCGATGTTATTTCGTTTGTTCCTGACATTCTACCGCCATTTGTCGCGGCATCAGAGACAACAGCACTTTTATAATTCTTTAATTCATTTGCTAATATTGTAGACACTTTTACTCTCCTTTTTAAGTTACAAGAATTTCATCATTATCAAGATCATCTGCATCTGTATCAAGATAACCTGATTTAGTTGAGCTAATATAATGCGTTCCGGTTTTAACGGTTAAGAATGTAACCTTTCCTGAAGCGTCTGTTGTGCCTGTCTGCTCTGTTTCCAAACCTTCGTCAATTATAACGGTGGCATCTGCAACCGCTATTTCTGTTACAACATCAGTATAAACAAGTGTTACATCTCTATAAGCAACGCCAGTAGTACCACCAATTAATACTGTAAAAGTTGAAACAACATCATTACCGTCTTTAACGAAAAAATATAATGTTCCTGATTTATTTGGTAAAGTATATTTCCATCGTTTTCCGTTATCTGACCTATCATAAGCAACTAAAACAGTTCCATAATAAACCTCTTCGTCTGTTTCTTTCCCGACGCAAGAACCGCCTATTTTTCTAAAATCAATTGTTGATCCAGATGACCTATAAGTATAAAGACTATCATTTGTTTTTTTGGCCATAATAACCGTCTGGGCTGTAACTTTTGATATATAATCAATTACATTGCTTAAACCCTGTGTTGTTGACCCGTTAAATTCAACAGTTTCAGTTATTTCCTGATCTGCTGCATCCAAGGAAACAATATCCCCCGTTCCTAAAGACTCGCTTCCAACATAAAGACGCAAGTTTCTGAGGTCTGGACCCCAAGCCGTTATCTGGATTTCTTGACCTTGTGTATATGGTGACGGTGTTATTTCAAGCAATCTTGAAGGACAGTTTCTTGCTTCCCCTGTATCACCCTGTTCATTTACTTCTCGAACAACTCGAACAAACGAAAGCTTTATTGTTGCATCAGACATTAAACCACCAAAAACTTTAAAGTTAATATATATTCGTCATCGTCTGCAAGTTCAGCTATTTGTTTGACCTGCTCTGCTGTTATTGGTTCAGAATCATCATGATTAAACCTAACCGTGTACGCTGTTGAATCCTGCAAAGTCAGAGTCATTTCTTTATTGAGTGTTTGTGCCCACGTGTGCAAAGTTTCAAGGTCTGATTTTTCAATCCACGCCTGATCTGACTCGAGGATTATTGACCGTCCAGATTGCCCTGCAAACTGATTTGATTCAACAATGTTCACACCCTGCAAAGTTCTTTCTGATTCTGACACAATAGAAGTCCATGCAAACTTATCTATCCATATCAGTTCGTATGGTAGAGTTAAACTGTCAAGGGTAATATCATTTACTGAAACTGCCATTTTATATCCTTTGTTCTGCTAACTTTAAAGTTTGTATCATGTCTGTTAATTCGTATTGATCCCCCTGAACCTGGAACGACTTACCACCGATATTAAGGTTTACAGTTCCCATGTTCTTAAGTGATGATGATTCACGCGGTACGCTGCCAACTGGACCACCATTTGCAAATTTAGGGAACGGAACACGCAAACTGTTTATCCTATCAAAAAATGGTTGTCCAAACATATCAACAGCACTCTTTGTAATTACATGTTCTCCGGCTGTCAGGTAAGCAGGAACATTATCAACCCCACCCGGCCCATGAACCGCCCCGCCGTCTTCAAAGAACTGACTTCTGTCAATACTTCCAGACAGGTAAGAACTTGTGCTTGTACTATTAAATCCGGTCAATAAATCTCTTTTCTGTTCTTCAAGTCTTCTGATATCGTCTGCTGTGCTTCGCTGAATTTTAGTAATTGATTCCCTTGTTTTTAAATCAATCTCCTGCTCTTTTAAACGGTTTTCACTTTCTAACCGGACTACTTCTTCTTTATAAGTTTCGTTTGCTATATCAATGTTTTGTTCTCCTGTTGATATGTCTTTATTAAATCCTGCTTCAACAGTTGACTTTGATTCCTTAACACCTTCCCTGCCTGGTTTAGAAATTCCACTTTTTAAATACTTTGACACATTTGGATCACCCGAAACAAAAGATCCGGATTCTCCACTTAAGAAAGAATTTATTCCTTTTTCATATGTTTCTTTGGATTTCTTCAACCCATCAATTATTTCCTGCTGTTCAACTATCTGTGATTCAAGAAGCTTATTAAGCTCTGCCAGTTGTGCTTCAAGCTCTTCAGCAAGTTCTTTCATTGCTATTTTTTCACGCTCTAAAACAAAAACTGCGTCTTCATCACCTCTTTTTTTCGCTTCAGTTATCTGCTTGTCATATTCTTTTGATATCCTGACTTTTTCTGCAGCAACATCATTGACCCCCCCGCCATTTGCAAATTTCATCAGACTTGAGAATGAAGATTGACCAAGCTTTGACACACCTCCGACAAGACCACCTGTGGCATATTGAGTTCTGGCGTTTTTCATCATGTCGTCAACATTCATATTATTCATTGCATGTAGAAAAGGAAGCCCAAGTTTTTCAACTGAATCTTTTTTAATAACGAACTCACCCGCCGTTAACCATGCAGGAACATTATCAACCCCACCGGCACCGTGAACAGTACCGCCAGTTGCAAGGCCGACCGGCCCACCGCTTGCTTTTTCTTCAGCATCAACCCCAGGAACGCCCCCCACAGTTTTAAAAACAACTTTTTTAACAATAGGTGTTGCTTCCATTTCGTCAATTAAAGCCTGTATGGAATTATAAGAAGCCTGATCTATTTCAAGATCAATTGAAACAATCCTTTCTTGATTAATCAGTTCATCAAGTTGCGCTTGAGCCTCAACGATTCTTTGGCTGAAAGCTTCGGCAAGTTGCCTTTCTGTATCAGCTACTTTTTGAGCGTTTTGTGTTCTTGCGGATGTCAGTTTTTCATTTAATCTTATTAAGTTGTTCTGACCTTTTTCATATTCCTTCTGTGCTTTTCTTCTGGCCTTATCGCTTGAATCTTCATCATTTGCCAGTTGCTTTAATTGTTTGTTTCTTTCGCTAACAGATTTAATTATATCTTCAGCGGCTTCAAGGTCTGCTTTTGTTCCTGCTTTTGTTAATTTAGTTATCTCTCTTTTATCTTTTATGTTTTCTTTATTCAGGGCTTTTATTTTATCCTGCCCTGAAAGTTCTTCAAGTCTTGAATCCCGGATTGATTGCGCTAGTTCACGCGTAAGATCCGCACCCCTTTGTTCAGATGCCCGAACCGCTTCAAGTGCCTGTTGATATCTTGCCAGAGCCTGAAGCCTTGCTTTCTGTAGCCCCTCAACAGATTTCTTCATCAACTCGATTGACTTGGCGTGATTTTCTTCAGTGTCTTTATCAAGAGTTTTTGCTTTCTCTGCGAACTCCTGACCGATCCTAAACATGTCATCAAACTTTAAAACCTCAATTGCAATAATACGCCGGGCTTCTTCTTCTTTTGAAATAACACCCTGAAGTGCTGCTTCTTTTGCTGTGTATATTGCCCTTGAATAATATTCATCAGACGCTTGTATGGTGTCTTTAAAAGCTTTTTTAAATGCATCACCTGTTCTTTTTGTTACCTGTCCAAGTGCTTCCATTTCCTTTTTAGGCTTATCAAAAGCAACGGAAACAAAATCATCCATAGCCGCTTTTAATTCTTTTATCTTTTCGCGTTCTTTTTCTGTTGACTGACCGTTTAAACGTTTTTCAACTAGTAACAGGGTCCAGCCCTTTAAAGCTGATTTTAGATTTTCCTTTTCTTCCATCAACTGATCGTTTGAAAGCTTTTTAAGTTCTTCAACTGTTTTTATGTGGATAAAAAGAGCATCGGTGTTATCCCCCCAAAACTCTGTGATTTCTTCCATTAACTGTTTCTGTTCTTTCATTGCCTTGTTAAGCTGAAACATGGCAGTAACAACTTTCCCAATCTCAACGGCCGCAAAAACAATTGCTCCGATTAATGCGCCTTTCCAGATGTTTGCAACCGTAAGAGATACAGCCCGTAAAGCCTCCATGTTTGTCAAGATGTTAAACAATGCGGGACCAAGTTTAGCAAGGCCAAGTTTCCATGCAACGGTGGCAGAACCTAAAGCAATAAAAGAACCGACAAGAAGCTTTGTTGCTGTATCAACTTTTGCAACCGCCCTAATCAGTCCTGTCAAAGCTTTTAAAAGTCCGAGAAGTGTTGGTGCAAGATCATCACCAACTGTAATAATAAGCTCTGTAAATGCTGAATTTAATTCTCGTAATGCGCCACCTAGCCCGGCCTCCATCTGTGTAGCAATTCTTTTTGCCGTCCCGCCTGATTCGTCAAGTTTAACAATAAGTGTTTCAAGTGCTTCAGAACCCTGATTGACCAGTGCAGCGATACCCGGACCCGCACGAAGTCCAAAAAGTTTCAAGGCTTCATCACCCCTTAACCCGGCCTTTTCAAGCTGTTTAATAATTGATAAGAATCCGACAAAATTTCCCTCTGAGTTTCTGACCTGTAAACCAACACCGCCGATACGGTCAGAAAGTTCTTCCATGAATTTAGCTTCTTCTTTTGTCGGATTCAGTAGGGCATCAATTGAACCCCTCAAAGATGTTCCCGCTAAAGTCCCTTTAAGCCCTGCATTTGCAAGCAGACCCAGAGAAGCAGATAAATCATTAAAATCTGATCCAACAGCAGAAGCAACAGGAGCAACAAGCTTAAACGCTTCGCCTAATTCAATAAGATTTGTATTTGTAGAAGTGAAAGTTGTTACGAGAACGTCATTTACATCACCAAGCTCATCAACAGAACGCCCGAAACCAGTCAAGATATTTGTTGCAATATCTGCTGCCTGACCCAAATCAAGCGCACCCGCTGAAGCAAGCTGTAACACCCCTGGAAGAGCAGCAATAGACTGTTCGACCTCAAACCCTGCCATTGCTAAAAACCTAAGACCATCGGCCGCCTGTGTAGCTGTAAAACGAGTTGTGGCCCCCATCTTACGCGCGGTATTGGTCAGGCTGTCAAGCTGTGATTCTGTGGCGTTTGAAACAGCACCCACGGCTCGCATAGTATCATCAAATTCAATAAAGGTTGATGTAACAAGCCTAATTGCTCTTGACAGGGCATAAATAGAGGCTGCCAACGTAACAGTTGTTGCATTTAAAAGCCCCATCCCTTTTTGAGTGCCTTGTGATTTTTTGCGGAGATTTTCTAAATCAGAAGTGGTTCTTTTTGCAAATTTTGAAGTGTCTTTAAGCCCGGCCTTTGATTCTTTACCCAGACCCTTAAAAGACTTCTTTGTTTTATCAACGGACGCTTTGGTTTTTTTAAATGATTTGTTTACCTTGTCGAGTTCTTTTGAAACCTGGTTTTTCAACCTTAAAAGAACTTCAACTGTATTTTTATCAGCCATTTAAAAACCTATTTTTTATAATTTGGATTAGAGCACATGTGTCTGGGTAATCTTTGAGCGTGTTCTTTTTTCTTTTCTCCCGGCTTTGCTTTAACAGAACTGACCGTACTTAATGAGCGTATGAATTTATTGAAATCTTTTTGTTGAGCATGATTTGCCTGTCTTTGAACAAGGGCATCCCTTTTAATATCCTCAGTCTCTAAATCATGACAAATATTTGAAGCTTCAATTATTCTTCCATATCCCCATTTTTGGCAGTCTGCAAAACCTTGTCTATGTAGCCTGACAATATTTTTAAATAAAAGTTCTGCAAGGTCGCTTTCGCCTGGTTCCACAACCCTTCGAGATCCAGTTTGCTTATTATTAGATCCTGCATCGAAAAAAAAACAGCATTACAGTTCTTAAACTTTACCCAGATTACCTGCATTTCTGAGGGTGCAAGTTTAAGAAGCGTTTGTTTTGGCATGTCTGTTGCCAGTGGTAGGATTTTATCAAAGTTTTGAAGCAGGAGTTCCCGGTCAAGGAACCCCTGCATTTTTACTTTTTTGTCTTTTCCTTCGGGTTTGAACATGGCAAAAATCAACATCATATCTTCACCTGTCAATTCCCGAACTTCGTACTCTTTTCCCTCATCATTTATTTTAAACTTTTCTGACATCTTCATTTTATGGTTTCCTTTTTATTTTACGGGCTTGTAGTTGTGGTGGTGGTGGTGGTGGTAACAAATGTCAAATCACCAAAATAAGACGTAGTATGATTTGCTATGTCTGAAAGAACTTCAGCGGTATAAGACAGAGCGCCAAAATCATCAGATATAAAACCATAAGCACCCGCCGCACGGACTTTTGTTTTCCAGAGTTCAAGTCTGTAATTCTGACCTTCAGCATTATCAGAAATAAACCTGAAGCCGTATTCGGCAGCAGTAGCCATGTTGATGTGTATTTTGTGACCGCTTGAATGCAGGGTACCGGACAGGAACAGCTTGAAATTCGGAACACTTATTGAATCGATTGTGAATAGAAATGTTGCTCCTGATAAAAGCGTAACCTGTTTATCTTTGGTTTTCTTGCCTGTCCTGGAAGTGAAATGATCGAGAATCTCTTCTGTCGGCTCAAGTGAAACATCAGGTGCATTTCCAACGTCTTCATAATCAGCCAGGTCGGGCGGTGTTGATCCACTCCATGCAGCAAGGTACAAAATACCCCGGCCCAGAGTGTATAGTTCGGTATCATAACCTGTTGGATTCATTTTTTATATCTCCTTAATTAATTTCGTACCTAAAATTAAAAACAAAAACTGCGCCTTGCAGATTTGTTATTTTAATGAAATCTTTTTGTATTATTTTCTTTAAAACCATTCTTACTGTTTTACCGTCCAGGGTTAAAGGCTTTGTTCTAAGTAATTTCTTCTGGAACAATTCACGCTCAATTTTTATGTTTTCATCAACATGCATTTGAACGGTCAAGGTCTCAGAGCCTATAACTCTTGCCGGTTTTCCGGATATTCCTAAACCCTGGTCAAAAAGAGCCTCAGGGTAATTAAAGAATATCTGTGATTCTGTTACAGCAGGATAAGCCGAAACGACCAATGCTTTTAGATAAGTTTCGATAGCTTCATCAATCATACCGCATACCACCCGACTGAAGGTAAATCTGTGTTTTCATTTTTAAATATGCTTATCCTGTCCGTGCCTCTTTGATACCAGTAATCCCTGTTGGTATTAATTTGGTCAGGATTAAAAAACTGCGCTTCTGCTTCTCCTGCTTCTGTCTGGAAATTCTCAATTGTAGAAGTGAAAAATGTGTTCCAGGCAACAATTCCATAATAAGCAGTAAAACAACATTCAGCTTCAAGTGCTCTTGCTTTATCGTTTCCAGTGTACCCGGAATAATCACTGATCAATTCGTTAACCAGTAATTTTGCAGATGCAAGATTATACTCTATTTTTGAATCTGGGAAGGCCGCCACTCCTGGAAGCCCTACCAGATTCCTAACGTCTTGAATTGTTGCAAATCCAGTTACAGCCATTTTTTATCCGTTAGTCTGAATAACCATTACATTATCAGGCCGTTTATTAACCGGCAACTGTCTTGACTCTCCCTGAATCCATAAACCAGAAGGATCTTTTTCGTACCATGATTTACTTGATACCGGGACCCTACGACCGCCGGCAACAACATTGCCGACACCATTCGGAGCCTCAAGATCAAGAATTGGGGCGTATGGCAGATCAAACATGTCGTTAGTAAAGCCTACCATGATAAGTTCATCATCACCGATATATCGAACCCTTGTTCCGGTTTTGCCGTTACCATTAAGATAAGACCCGGTATATTCCATTATATCGGTCTTAATGACATTTGAAGCAAATCCGATTGTTGCCGTGGCTTCTTTTCTGTTTGGTGCAAGCAGTTCCAGAATTTCATCATTAAGTAGTATATTACTGTAAGCACTTGAACCACACCACGCCTCAAATCTTACGATATTTGAAGAGCTGTCATCTTTTATCTTCTGCTGCCAGCGTCTAAAAAGAGTGGTCAGAATAGAAGTTGTTGTTTGACCGAAACGCTCAGTTGTTAGCAGAGTAACCCGGTGATCTGCAGGAAGGTTATAATCCATCAGCAATGTTTTTGCATCTGAATCGTAAATCTTGCCTTTCAATGCACCTACTGCCTGAAATTCCCATGTTCTGGCAAATTCATTGTATAGATCCATCTGTTCACGGGCTACTTTGTCACGCATTCTTTCAGTTGCAAACTGAGAACCGAAAGCTCTTAATGCGTTCTGATCTGCTGCTGGAAGGTGCCTTTTTTCTGCAATACGCGGAGCCTTCATGGTAACTGTTTTACGATCCGTTTTAGCACGGACAGTTGAAGCAGCATAGTTAGATAAATTCGGTAAAATACCCTGCGAACCTGTCATTACATCAAATTCAAGTGTATCGGTATCTGACATCCGACCCTTGCCTTTAAAATATTTATTAAAAATAACAGCATCAGGAGCCACGATTGAGTTGATTGAAGTTGTCATTGCTCTGGTTGAAAAAGTATTAATATCAGTCATCTTATGCCCTCTCTATCTACGGTGCTGTAGTTGTGGTGGTGGTGGTTGATGACGTTGATGTCGTTGAAGTAGTTGAAGTAGTAGTGGTCAAGCCTGTGGAGAAGTCACGACCAATAACAATTATACCTCTGTCCTGCAAGGTAAGAATAATTGCATCTTCCTGCAGCCGGGTTGCACCCGTTGGGAAAATAAGGTCTGCATAAAGATAAGACCCGATGAAAAATGCTTCTGCTTTTTCTTCTCTTGTTGCTGATCCAGCATCTTCAAGAAGAATTGCACGTCCTGTTCCTGCAATAGCGCACTGACCCCACTTATAAGTGGTTTCATTAAGTGAAAGAATTGTTCCCCTTAAAAGCGCGCCTGCTGCTGAATTAAGGGTTATTTCTTTCTGCTCATGAACATTGGATGCCACAAGCGTTGACAACCGGGTTTCGGTTGTCTCAGTTATTCCGAGTATACCGGCCATAATCTATTCCTTTCCATCATCCTGAAGTGATTTAATGATTTCAACCATTTTGTCGCCTTCTTCGTCCTGTTTCTGAAGATCACCCTTTGTTATTTCTGTCTGGGCGGTTCCGTCTGTTTCCTTGCTCATTTTCTCGATTGATTCTTTTGCTTCTTTTAAATCCTTCGTGATTTCAAGCTTGTCAAGAACGGTCTTGAACATTACCGCTGTTTCTTCGGTTGTTTTTGGTTTCGGAATTTCATCAACGGCCTTTTTAATTGAACCGTCAATCATTCCCTGTATTTCTTCTTTTGTCATGTCTATTTCCTTTTTTGAGATTAATGATTTAATCATTCCTTCCAGTTTACTTACAAGTCCTTCATCTGATTTTTGGGTTTCAGTAACCCTTGTTGCTGTGCCGGCCATAGAAAGCCCGGTTAAAGTTCCGTCTTTGGCTTCTTTCTTTAAATCGTCACTTTCAAGCTTAATACCCACGGCCCATGATCCTGTCTTTTCATCTGAAAAAATCTTGTCTTTACCTTTTTCAACAATCCAGCTTTCAACAACAAAAGCCTCTTCTTTCTTAAAAGAATGCTGTTTATCAACATTGTGAATGCTTAGATTTCTCATGAAGTTCTGAGAAGCTTTCTCAATCTCTTCGGATTTGGCAAAATCTCCCTGTGTATCTTCTTCATCCGGTGAATAGACTATTCCGTAAACAATACCCTTTTCAAGATCAACTTTCTTTATTGGAATATCAATCAAGTCTTTATTATCATCGTCTGACTTAAAAATGATTATCTTTTTGTTCGCTCCCTTCCGAACCAGAGAAATAAATGTCACGTCAATATCTTTAATCTGTTTTTTCATATATTTATTGTCTCCTTGTTTTTGATTCTTATTTTCCTTTATCTCTTTTTTACTCTGTATTTTTATCTAATCAAGCACTTTTCATTAAATTAAGGCTTGAAACACAAAATAATGAGCAGATAGATACATCTATACAGATTAGTCATAAAATTCATTGAAACTTTCAAAAGTAAGAGTAAATTAGGATTAAAGACAAATCATTGAAAAGGAAATAAAATGGCTAAGAAAAAAGAAGATGCTTTCGGCGGTGCCAAAGTAATTTATAAGGCAAGTATTGTTGATATTCGGAAAGAATCCGTGCAGGACAAAACAGGGTTTAAAGACCTTGACGATTACATACCCAGGCCGACACTGACAGATGGTGAAACAGACGCAATTGATTATTACACTGAAACAATCGATAAAAACTCATATCATACCCGGTCAATAACAGTTCTGGCAAATTGTACAGTCGGCCTTGGCATGAACTTTAAAGAAGGTTCAGACATTAAAAAGATAAATGCCAGGCTTGCAAGTGTCAATAAATACGGCTTTTCATTCTCTGAGGTTATGAACCGGGTTGCTCAAGATCATTTCTTATCAGGCAACGGATATCTTGAATGCGTCCCGGACAGGGTAGGCAGAATCGGAGAACTATATTCAATGTCAGGGAAAACAGTCTACAGGCGGTTAACAGATGATACACCTGACAATGACCATCAGTTTTATTACCTAAACCCTGAATCCGGGGAAAAAGTCCCGATGTGGCTTTTCGACCCTGAAGATATCCAATCTGACAGACGTTATATTATCCCGTTTCCTGAATGGACAGCCACAGAAAGGTTTTATGGCCTCCCCGGCTGGCGTGGGTGTCTAATTGACATTGAGCTTGATTATTACGCTGTATTATATCAGCAGGGATTCTTTATTAATCACGGTGTTCCGGATATGGCCATTGTTGTTGAGGGTGGTAAATTCGACAAAGAGACAAATGAAACGGTAGTTGAATTCGTACAGAGCAACTTTAAAGGTGTTGGAAATAACAACAGGATATTATATCTGCCAATCAGTACAAAAGGCGTTTCTGTTAAATTCGAGAAATTAGCCATTGATTCCAAAGACCAGGACGCGTCTTTTAACCAGTTAAGAAATACATCCAGGGATAACATCATTTCATCACATGGAGTGCCGCCCAGATTAGCCGGCATTGTAACAGCCGGGCAGCTTGGCGGCGGTGGTGAAGTTGAAGGACAGTTAAGCGTTTTCCAAGAAATAACTATTGATCCTAAACAGGTTATGTTTGAACAGAAATTAATTCCTGTTTTATCATCTATGGATGTCGGAGAAGTCAGCTTTAAATTTCAGAAGCTTGACACCAACATAAAAGAAAAGCGGTCTGAATACTTCCCGAAAATAACACAGGCCGGTTTAATGTCAAAAGAGACAGCACAAATAGGGTTAGGCTTGGATCCAGCAGAAGAAAAGAAGAACATGGAGAAAGAAAAGCCAGAAGAACCGGACGCAACAAAATCACCTGAACTGAAACTTGTTGATGATCTTGAAAAGATAGCCAAAGCGATAAAATGATAAATATTAGGAAACTTACAATACTTGTTCTTGAGAAAGTCCGTGAAAATGCCCTTGATGAAGTCCCAGTGGGTAAAGGTAAGGGCGGCGGGAAGTTACGCAATGATATTATTGTTAAATATCTTGGTGAAGGCAGGGGAGCTGTGGGTGCCTATAATGTGCCCTATGCTGCAGCGGTTCACAATGGAAGAAAAGCTTTAACTATAAGGCCAAATTTAGAGAAAAACCCGCCGCTTGGAAACAGGGTAATAAAAGGAAGCAAAGAATCATATAGACCAAAGGCAAGATTAAAGTTTATGATTGGTGGTCAAACCGTATTTGCCAAAGAAGTAAAACAAAAGGCAAGAGCTGCAAATCCATTCCTCACACGGGCAGTTGCTAAAACACAATCAGAAGGATTTCAGTTCCTTGCCACGATCCTTAAAAAAGAAGTCAGCGACGATGTTGCAAAGAACCTGATCAAGAAGATTGAGATTGATTTTAGCCTTTAGACCGTTCTTTTTCTATCCCAATTCCCCATAAAACTTAACACAACTACGTAAATATCTTATTTTTCATCACTATTTATTTTAATAATAATGCATTTAGGGGTTGACAACGTGTTACAATGTGGTATTATTAAGACATAACAAACAATTAATTAAGGAGATGAAAAATGAAATTATTTAGAACAGAAAATACCAAAGGTTACACAGAAGCTGAATTAGAGTTGTTAAACGCAGAGTGGTTCGCAATTGTTGAGGCCAAAAACCTCGAAGAATATACTGAAGAATATGATATACAGGCAAAAGAATTTAGCGACAGTGTTGCTAAAAGATAATAATAAACCGGAGGGCACAATGTCAACAAAACACGTAACAATACGTTTTCCACTAGAATTAGTAACCAGAATAAAGGCTAAGGCTGAAAAAGAAAATAGAAGTTTTGGTAATTGCGTTTTAACTATTTTAATTAACTATTTTAAAAAGGAGAAATAAGATGTGTATAATTTATGAACCAAGAGGAAAAGCAAAAGAATACGCTGATTTAGCAGTAAATATATACAAAGGTTGTTCTCATGGCTGTGTGTACTGTTATGCACCAGCGGCAACGTTCAAAAAAAGAGACGTTTTTGTCAACAACCCTTGCCCTCGTATAGACGTAATAGAAAAATTGAAAAAAGATGCTGTTAAATTTAAAGACGATGAAAGAAATGTCCTACTGTCGTTTACCAGCGATATTTATCAGCAGTTAAACACCGACCTAAACCTTGCCAGAAAAACGATTGAAATATTAAACGGAAAGAATATCTCGGTAACAGTTTTAACAAAAGGCGGTATGCGGGCTACAGCCGATTTTGATATTCTAAAGTTAAACAAAAAAAATAATTTCGCTGTGAGTTTAACCAGCGATGATCCAGAAGAAAGCCTTAAATGGGAGCCGGGGGCTGCACTACCCGAAGAAAGAATAAAATCTTTAGAAATAGCGCACGACATCGGGATAACAACGTGGGTTTCGTTTGAGCCTGTTATTAATGTTGAAGCAGTATACCGGATGATTGAAAGAACACACAAGTTTGTAGACCTGTATAAGGTCGGTAAGCTAAACTATAATAGCCACTCAAAAACAATAGACTGGGCTGAGTTTTTGATAAACGTTGAATTGGTGTTGAAAAAATTTAATAAACCATATTATATTAAAAAAGATTTGGAAGCCTACCGGACTAAAACAGCCGCGTAATAACAGGTCGCCTGTTTCCAGGTGCCACGACCATATTTTACGGCGAGTCTCTCAATTGTGTAACCATTACAAACACAGTTGAGGGCGTGCCGTAAAAAGCTTGGGTATTGATTATATATCCCAGCTAATAATGTCAAGTCCCTTTCGGGCCACCCGCATTCTGCCTGTAGAAACTTTGGTATTCTTGATCGCATCATTCCAGCTCTTCTTAGCGTTCCATCAGTGCA
>Ga0208904_1001176_pt1 | contig 18467 bp, 20 predicted proteins | sample AntAceMetag02UKB_FD_184774 | JGI IMG/M metagenome (GOLD analysis project Ga0208904, IMG submission 184774) | Saline lake microbial communities from Ace Lake, Antarctica - Antarctic Ace Lake Metagenome 02UKB (SPAdes) (version 2) | ecosystem: Environmental > Aquatic > Non-marine Saline and...
TTTGACATAGTTGAACTTTAACAAATACTGGAATAAAAAGACAGCCCTCTTGTTGAAACTGCTTGACATGCTCATACTCTACTTTGTATTGACACTAGCTTTACTTGCCGTTAGGGTATACTCACCTATTTTTAAATAGTTATTTCTGTCTCTATTATCTACGGACGGTGTTAGTTTTGTAATTTGAAAATCAGCCTTAAGTTCACTCAGAAAAAAATTAATATTTTGTAAGTTATCCTCAAAAATAGTATTAACTTTTTTCTTCAACTCCTCTTGAGCTGTTTTTTTGTTAGTATTTTTAGATTTTAATTTGTTACTAATCATTTCATACTCATTGAAAAAAGTAGCTCCTTCCTTTGAATATCTATATTTGTTTAATTTTAAACTAGATAAGTCTTGATTTAATTTTGTTTTTTCTAGATATGTAAGGGCGGGTTTATTTATTATCTCTGTTAAAATACCTTTTGATTTTGAAAAAATATCTTTAAGATAGGTAAATTCTGGATCATTTTTAAAATCGCAATCAAAATTTAAGTCATTTTTCTTTTGTTGTACTTTATTTTGTATATTTGTCATAACCTTTTCAAATTCCTCCTTGTTAATTAATTCTTCAATCGAAATAAAGCTTAATTTATCAAAAGACAATAACTCTTTTTCCAGATCAAAAGAAAGAAATGTTTTGGAAAATTTTTCAATTTCATCTTTAAAATCAATGTATTCCTTATCAAAATAACTTGATAAATTGTCCATAAAGCCTTGTACACTTGTTGTATCCTGCGAACAAAAAGGACAGATATTATCTTTTTTTAATCTTAATCCATACCCTAAAAACCCTTTTGCCTTCTCTAAATTATTTGTTTTTTCAGATAAATGTTTTTCTATTATAGACTCAAAAATATTGTTTATTTTTTTATCAAATAAATCCTCAATTGCTTGAATATCAAATTTATAAAAGTCAGATTCCTGTGATTTCTTTTTTAAATCTGAGAGTTTTTCGTCAATGGATAGTACATTTTCTTTTTCTTTTATTTTCTTATCAATATCCAAGATTTCAGTGTCTATTTGCAAAAACGGAGCTAGTTGATAATCTTTACTGAAAGTATTTTTATGTTTACTTAATTTGTTATTTAGACAAAACTCACAATTATCACAATCACCCTTATCACACTTAATAATTAAATTGATTCCATCTATCTCCTGTTTTATACAGTCACCTATTAAAATTCTTGGCAAAGATTTTAAATGCTCGCTCTTAATTTGGTCTTCAGAAAAAATGTGATCTTTAATAAAATCGCTATCAAAGATTAAGATGTTGTCATTTCCCCATGTATCTTTGGTGTATTCATGAAAAGAACTAACACCATCCTGATAATTTTCAATTTTAATCTGAATAGCCTCTTTTGATTTAAATTTTTTCCTATTATCTAATGACTCACCTGATTTCAATGACTTGAAAACAGAAACTAATGTTGTTTTTCCATATGTATTGTCGCCAAAAATCAAAGTATTTTTCTTAAAAGAAAAATCATCATTATTATTCTCAGAATTATCATCTTTGTTTGGTATATTTAATCTACCAAGATTTTTGATTTTTAAGATTTTTTTCAACATAATTATACTTTAGATTTATCAGCTTTTCCCTTCACCTTCCCCTCAACCTTTTTCTGCAAGTCTTTCATCGTATCCAAATACGCTTCCTCTACTGGTGAAAGTGTTTTGGCTTGATATTTGCGATATTCCGTCTCTGCTTTTGTGACCGCTTTGTTGTGGCTCACCTTTCCTGCATCCGTGAGAACCTTTTTATCGAAAAGTTCGATCAGTTTATCGAGCTGAATCATCCAGTCCTTCATGTTCATCTGTTCATGATCCATCGTTTTAACTTCTGCCATATCAAAATAGGCTGAAACAATATTATTTAATATCTTTAGTTCATTCGCCGATAAATAATTCTTTGCGATTACAATATCCTTCTTACTTACACTATCACCCGAAAAAGACAGTAGCCCCATAAACGGTTCTCCTGCATTGGCTCGCTCAACAATAATCTCAGCAGCAGTATTGCCATGCGCAGCATAATGCAGTTTGTTTTGCACGGTTTTGAAAAACCTTATCGACTCGTCACTTTTTGGGTCGTAATCAATACTCGTTGCATAGAGATCAAGCACTTGTCTATATAATACCTTCTCACTTGAGCGAATATCACGAATACGGTCAAGTAGTTCCTTCCAATAATTGCCACCACCGGATTCCTTGAGTCGCTCGTCGTCCATAGTGAAACCCTTAACTATATACTCACGCAAGCGCAAGGTTGCCCATTTTCGGAATTTGGTGGCAATGGATGATTTTATACGATAACCGAGTGATATGATCATATCTAGGTTATAGTGTTCCACGTCGTAGTTTTTACCATCTGTGGCAGTTGTTCGTATTTTCCGAACAACTGAATCTCTATCAAGCTCGCCCTCCTGAAAAATACGTTTAATATGCTCACTAACATTTGCCTTACTGGATTGAAAAAGCTCCACCATCTGAGCTTGCGATAGCCAAACCGTCTCATTTTCAATGCGCACGGAAATTCGTGGCTCACCGCCATCCCCTTCATAAATGATTATACTGTTGTTTTTTGCTGTCATGATTTTTTTAAATTATTTACCTTCAATATCAGCCACAATCTCATCGATCGCAGTGCGAAGCTCACTCTGTCTTGCTACAATTTTAGTGATTTTTTTATTAAGTTCAGTTATATCAATAACTTCTCTTGTGTCTTCTTGTTCTACATAACTTGATACAGCAATATTATAGTCATTTTCATCAATGGCTTTGTTATCGACGAGTTTTGCAAAATATTCTTCATCTTCTCTTTTTATAAAGGCATCTAAAATCTTTTTGCGATTTGTGGGGCTTAACTTATTTTTATTTCCACCACGAACAAACTCAGCCGAGGCATCAATAAATAGGGTTTTATTATCTTTCTTGCTCTTTTTGAGAATAATTATACAAGTGGCGATAGTCGTACCAAAAAACAGATCAGGTGGGAGTTGAATAACTGTATCAATGTAGTTGTTATCTATCAGATACTTGCGAATCTTTTTCTCAGCTCCACCGCGATAAAGAACACCAGGGAATTCAACTATTGAAGCTGTCCCACTTGTAGAAAGCCATGAAAGTATATGCATGGTAAAAGCTAGATCGGCTTTACTCTTAGGAGCCAATACGCCAGCTGGTGAAAAACGTGGGTCATTTATGAGCAAAGGGTTTGCATCACCTTCCCATCTTATGGAATACGGTGGATTGGAAACGATAGCATCAAATGGCTCGTCGCCCCAATGTTTTGGATCCATGAGGGTGTCGCCGTGGGCAATATCAAATTTCTCGTAGTTGATGTCGTGTAAAAACATATTGATTCGGCAGAGGTTGTAGGTGGTAAGATTAATTTCTTGACCGAAAAAACCTTGCCGTACATTTTCTTTTCCAAGAACTTTAGCAAACTTCAAGAGTAATGAACCTGAACCGCATGCCGGATCATAGACTTTATTTACCTCTTTTTTACCGACGGTTGTAATTTCAGCAAGTAATTCACTAACTTCTTGTGGAGTAAAAAATTCACCCCCCGACTTGCCGGCACTACTTGCATACATAGTCATCAAAAATTCGTAGGCATCACCAAAAGCGTCAATGGTATTGTCGGAGTAATTGCCAATGCGAAGGTCTCCAATAGCTTCCAGGAGTTTGGCGAGACGTTGATTTCTTTTTTCTACTGTGGCTCCAAGTTTATTAGAATTTACGTCCAAATCATCAAATAAACCTTTGAGATCAGGTTCGCTTTCAGTGCCTTTTGCGGAACTTTCAATGTCTCGAAAAATTACTGTCAGAGTTTCGTTTAGATTGGCATCATTACGCGCGTTTTTGCGAACATTTACGAAAAGCTCGCTTGGTAAAATATAGAATCCTTTTTCTTTTACTGTATCAGCGCGCCCAAACTCAGATTCTTTGTCAGATAGTTCTGCATAGTCAAATTCCTTACCACCATTACGTCGTTCGTCTTCGTTGATATAGCTTGTGAGGTTTTCACTAATAAATCGATAAAAAAGCATTCCAAGTACGTATTGCTTAAAGTCCCAGCCATCTACACTTCCGCGTAAATCATTGGCAATTTGCCAAATGGCTCGATGTAGTTCGGTACGTTCTTGTTCTTTGCTTGTGTTTGAATTTATCATAATGGTTCATTTTATTGGTTTTCATTGTATTCGTTTTCCTCTTGTAAATAAACTGTTTCCGTAGCGTAGCGGAGGAAACACCATTGTTCATAAAACTAATGAACAGGTTATACACCTCTTAGGTGGTGAGTGGCAGCACGATCCGATTACGGCTTGAGCAGCTCATCTAATCCTTTTGAAATAACCTCGTTTAGCAATTTAATCCTCTGTCCGAGTTTATGACGTTCCTCAGTTTTTTCTTTGTCAGTTTCATCGTAGTGGCGTTTTTTTGTTAGCTCGGCAAATTTTACTATGTCTTTAGGTAGAAAAACTGGATTATGCAGTAGCTCTTCATGACATTCATAACAAAATGTTTCTGTTTGGCCTGCATACTCTTGATAATCCTCTTTGGTAAAGACTGGATTTGCCTGATATTTTCTTTTATTTGTTGTTCTGCCAAAAAAACGTTCAGCGATATAATGATGTCTTGTGCCATGTGATCGGCCAGAGGGAGTAGGTTTAGCATATTCACCTTTTTTGCTGCTAAGTTTACATCCACATATCTGGCAATGTGATTTTAGAGCTTGTTTTTTCATAAGAGTGCTTCGAGTGTGCCGTCATTCTACTTCCCAAACTTTGCAAACTCCTTGGTCATCACCAAAAATTTACCCTTGTCCCATTCGGTTTTTTTGCGGCTGGGCCAGGTTCGGATTGCTTCGTCCCAACGGCTTAAGGTAGTGGCGTCGGGGATCATTTTGCCGGTGTCTTCGCGGTACCAAATTTCAAGCACGGTTGCGCGGATTGGGAAGGGGAGCTGGCGGTATGCCTCGCGGTTGAGGCCGCCTTCGGTGAGGAATTCGTCTAGGAAAAGGTCGGCGGAAACTTCAAGCATTTCCTGGAGCTCGAGCCAGTAAGATTTTTGCGATTGCCATCGTTCCTCCAGGCCGGGGTAGACGTGATTTAGCACGGGGATAACCTTGTGGCGGAGGAAGTTTCGTTTGAAATTCTCGTCGCGGTTTGTGGAGTCTTCGCGGTATGGGATTTGCAGTTTTTCAATGTACTCGTTGATGTCGCGGCGGGGTGTGAAGAGGAGTGGGCGGAGGATTGATTCGCGTTGGAATCGCATGCCGGATAGGCCTTTCACTCGAGTGCCGCGTAGGAAGTGCAGCATCATTGTTTCAAAGTCGTCGTCTTGGTGGTGGGCTGTGAGGATGAATTGGGCTTTGTGTTTTTTGATCAGTTTTGCAAAAAATTCGTAGCGTTTTTCGCGGCCCCAAGCCTCAAGGTTGCCAGGGTCGCCGGCTTTGGGTGGGCGAGGTTTGTATACTTCGCAAGGGAGATTCCAGCGAGCCATCATGCCGGCTGTGAAATCTGAGTCTTCGTCAGCGTCGTGGCGGAGTCCGTGGTTTACGTGCGCGGGAATAATTGTTAGGTCCTTGCGTTGGCCGAGCAGCGCGTGGATCAGGGCCATGGAATCGCGGCCACCAGAAACACCAACAACAATTGTTGCTTCCTTTGGGATCTCCGTGAAAGCTGCTTTAAGCTTCATGGGTTAGGCGTCGTGGATTGGATTGCGACTAATACGTGTGGCGAGTTCCATATTATCATCATCTGCCATCTTATTGCGAATTACTGCGCCACATTTCTCACATTCATGCAAGAGAATCCACCCTTTTTTACCCGATTGGGAGACGCCAATTGGTCGCATTAAACTGTGACATTTTGAGGCGCGGTCACCCGGAAATTTGGCATCTACATGCAGAGAATGTAGACATTGTGGACAATGGTTGCGGCAGCTGCCCTCCATTTTGGGGACATCGGCGCCGCATTTTCGGCATTGAAAACCTTCATTTATAACTGTAAAGTTCATTTGTAATTTATTTGCGAATTCGCGAAAAGAATAACGCCACAAAACATAATGGACAAGCCTTATCAAGCCCCCCAGGGGAGACTTCTACCAACCTTAGTTATATTTGTTGCTGTTTTGGTGCTTTTTTATACTATGTTTTTGTTGGTGCAGCGCTATACGCTTAACCGTTCGGTGAGTACGGCGCAGGAGCAAATGGAGATGGTGCAGTCTGATATGGACGCGCTGAGGGCTGAGCAAATTGAAGAACTTTTTATTGCGCAGGAGGTTAAGGACGCGGTTGATGAGCAGGCTACGCTGTGGTCAAAAGTTGTGAGGCGCATTCAAGATCTTACGCCGGTTACGGTTTTCTTTAGTTCGTACAGTGGTAGCGCCGACGGTGCAATTCAGCTGAGCGGACTTGGTGATAGTTATGGCAGCGTGGCGGACGTTATTAGCGCGCTGCGTGATTCGGATTATTTCACTGACGTTTTTGCTCCATCCGTTACGCTCGGTACAACCAGCGAAGGGCAGGAGGTCGTTAGCTTTAGTTTACAAACTCAATCTACTTCTCAATGAGAAAAGGACAAATTTCACAACTCGCGTCTGTTTTACTCCTGATGTTAATTGCAGTGAGTGTGATGGTGTTTGTGTTTCCAATGCGTGACAGCGTTGCGGACTTGAAGCTTGAAAAGGCCGCGGTTGCGGACGAGTTGCAGGGGATTCAATCTGACTACGAGGCACTTTTGACTCTTTCCGAAGAGGTGGCAAAGAGCGAGGCAACAAAGCAGGCTTTGCAAACTGCGGTGCCAACTGGCGCTACGCAGGACCAGCTGATTTTGGATCTTTCTGAGATGGCTGAGGATGCTGGCTTCGACCTGAATGCAATGAACTTTTCACTTTCTGTTGATCAGGAACTTGGCAATACCGTGCAGGTGGCGGCTAACGTTTCTGGAAGTTATGATGACTTGATAGATTTTCTTCAAAAAATTGAGACCTCTAGCCGTTTGATGCAGGTAGAATCCATGAGTGTGCAGCTAACTAGCACGAGCGCTGTGGTCTTTAACCTAAGTATAGAAGCTTATTACCAGTAACCCGCGCTTGATGGAACTCCCTTCAAAGAATTTAGAAAAACCATCTGAGAAGGAAACTTCTGTTGTTTATGGCGTTTACGATTCGGCTTCGCAGCCGCTTTCTGTGCGCATACGTGATTTTTTTATAGACAGGCAGAAGGTGAAAGTTCAGGACAAATCTTACTTTTTCCATCTGTTGGCGGTGATGCTTGATGCTGGAATTCCAATCATGAAGGCGCTGAAAGTTCTTTCAAAAAAGACGCAAAATCCGCGGTTCGCGAGGATCATTAATACAATGGCTTATGACGTGGAGCGGGGTAAGAGGATGAGTCAGTCCATGACCAAATTCCCGGACGTTTTTAAGGATTCCGAGGCGGGGGTGATTAAGAGTGGTGAGGCGATTGGAAATCTGGAGCGCTTGCTTTTTAAGTTGGCGGAGCAGACCGAACGGTCGCACACTTTGTACCTCAAGGTGCGGGGAGCCATGATTTACCCGATTACGGTTCTGATTGCGCTGGCGCTTTCTGGAATTATTGTGGTGATGACCGTGATTCCTAAGCTGAGCGAGTACTTTGGTCAGGTGGAAATGGAGATGCCGTTTTTGACCAGAATGGTGCTTGGCGGTGGACGATTTTTTATAACTTTTAGTTGGTTCTTCTTGGTGCTGGCGGTGTTTTTGTTTGTGCTTGGATCTTTTTATATCAATACGGAGGCGGGCAAGCGCCGGTTCGACAGTTTCCTGCTGGATGCAATTTGGATTAACGATGTTGTGCGCAAGCTGAACGTTGCGCGTTTTGTGCAGCTGCTTTCCTTGCTTGTTGAGGCTGGCGTGCCAATTCACGAGGCGATTGGGATTGCTGGTGAGGCGATGGGCAACACTTTGTACAAGGATTATATTGTGACTTTGAAACACAACGTGGAGCGCGGTGAACGCATTGCGGAGAACTTGGCGCAGGCGCCGTATCTTTTCCCAGAGACGGTGACGGCCATGGTTGGAGTTGGTGAAAATACTGGGCAGCTCGGTTTGATTGCAGATAAGTTGGCCATTCATTACGAACGCGAAGTTGAGCATTCGCTGGAGAATTTTACTACGATTTTGGAGCCAGTTGTGATTGTGATTGTTGGCGTGGCAGTTGGTGTGCTTGCGCTCGCTTTGCTCGGGCCGATTTTCTCCCTTTCAACTTTGGTTGCTTAACTTAACGAACCTTGATTATGCCGAACGACAAGCTGGCAAAACAGGAGGCTTTCACACTTATTGAATTGATAATTGTAATCACGATTATTGGGCTTTTGACTTCGGTTTTGGCGCTGGATTTCCGTGGCGCGCAGGACAGGCAGGAGCTTGGAACTTTGGCGGATCAGAGCCTGGCCATGATGCAACAGACCCGTGCGGAAGTTGTTGCTGGTAAGGTGCAAGATGTGCCGGCAGTTGAAGATGATGGTGTAGCGATTTTGGTACCGCTTTGCGAAGGAGTTTATTTTGAAGTTGGCGCGACGCCGCAGTTGGCTAGCGGCCTTTATGATGCGGCGGCTGGCGGATGCACAGATTTGACGGCCACGGATTATGGACTTTCCACTGGTGACGCGGAAGTGAGCGGAATTTTTGTGGACGGCGCAAGTTACAGCGAAGTGTGGGCTTTGTATGCTCCGCCCGCTGGCGACTTTTATTTGGATGGCGAAGAAGGTGACCTTGAAGTTCTTTTTGGGCATGCTGTTTCTGAGGAATTGGCAGCCACACTTTTTGTTTCTAATTTGACGGGGCAGGCGGTGATTTCCTCGGGCGCGGTTGAAGCCGCGAGTAGTGCGGTTGCGGAGTAATCGCGATCAGCGCGAAACCTAATCATGTAAAAAATAATGCAAAAAAAAGCTTTCACATTAATTGAGACTCTGATTGGAATCACCCTGATTACGGTGGTGATGACCGCTGTGACTGGGCTCGTTCTGAGCACGATTTCTGCGAATTCGAAAAATACGCATACGTTGCAGGCGCTGTCTTTCGCGGAAGAGGGAGTTGAGGCTATGCGCTACATTCGCGACTCCAATTGGAGGCAAAATTATTCTTGGGATGGCGGCGAGACGCTTTGGGGTGCCAACTTTGATCTTTCGGAAACGGACCCAATCACGCTGTATTTAACAGGTGAAAATTGTCCACCTTGCTGGGGGCTTTCGGGGGATGAAGAGGATGGCGTGGTGACGAATGACAAAGGTTTTGAGTTTTTGCGGACGGTGGGTTTTGCCAGTGTTTATGACGAAGATGCGCTCGCAAGAGTTGAGGACACGGCGGAAGTGACGGTGACGGTTTCGTGGAGCGATCATGGTTTTGAGCGGTCTGTGGACCTTTCTACTTTATTAACCGGCTGGCAATAATGCGAACTTTTATGCGAAAGATTTTTGAAAAATCCGGCCGCGCGCAGGTGCGCAGTGCGCAGGCGTTCACGCTTGTTGAAGTGATAATTGCCATCACAGTTTTCACAATTTTTATTGGATTTGTGATGTCTGGATATTTGGCATTTCATCGTGCAGAGCAGGAGGCGCTTACGGCGCGGAGTCTGCTTTTTGAGATTGAGTCGGCGCAGGACACGGTTGTTGAGCTGGCTAAGGAAAATAAAATTGATTATGTGGCGTATGCCGATGAGGATCGTTATGGCAACGATGTTTTGAGTCAGCTTGTGCGCGGAAATGTTTTTGGTGACTTGGTGATGATTAATGCCATGCACACGGAAACGCTGCGGCTCATAAGTGCAGACGGCCAGACGAGCTATACGATTTTTTGGGATGCGGAGGCGGAGACTTTGAGTCTCACGGAGAGCGACGTGGACGCGGTTGCGGGCGACGCTGGCGACGCGATTTTGCTTCATTCGGAAGAGACGCGCGTTGACTATGTTAGCTTCAAAATTTTCCCGGACGAGAATCCGTTCTTGACTGAAAACTCTGACCGCAGTGATTTGCAGTATCAGCCTTATGTGCAAATTTATATTAGTTTTGTGCGGCCGGGGCGTGTTCGCGATGAAGTTACAATTGATTTGCAGACCACGGTGACTAGCCGATTTTATCAATAATTTGTTATGATGCGCGTGATGAAAAATCTTGAAAAACCTGAATTTTACAGGAGTGGGCGAAAGCCGGCCAGTGCGCTGCTGCTTTCATTTTTCATGATGAGCTTGTTGATTTTGATTTCGATTGGGGTGAGTTTTTTGGTGACAAAAGATATTGCGAGCGTGCGGACTATGGTGAGTGGCTCGCAGTCGCAATACGCGGCTGAGGGGATGGCGGAGCTGGGGCTGATGGGCGTGAATTTGAATTTGCCTGGCTACGAACCGAGCTATAGCGGCGTGGAACTTGGCGCGAATTCTTTGGCTTCTTTGGACACCACTGCGCGTGGCGACAGCGTGCCTTGTGGCGGCGAAGACGAAGGTTGGCGTGCGCTTGCACCGAACGAGTCAATTCAGCTGGCGCTTTTTGCGCAAACTGATGCGGCGGGGAGTATTGAAAAAATTGAGGAGTTTTATGTGGAGTTTTATGTTGGTGATGAGAATGGCGGGGTGACTTATCAAATCCAGGATGACGTTTTGCGCTGGAAGGTTTTAGGGCTTGAAGATGTTGAGGTTGGGAATGAATATACGGAAGCAATTTCTGAATATATTCCTATGAATGGCGTCAATTTTACGCGTGAGGCGCCGTCGATTTTTGGGTCCGATGAGAGTGTTATGGGTGCTGTGCCGGACGGTTATTCGCGTGCAAAATATTATCAGCGGATTGGATCTGGTAGCAGTGCATATTATGTTTTCCAAGCTGACTATTCTATTTGGAGTTTTTTGAATGGGCATGATTATAACTATCTGATTCTGACAAATATTATTCAGGGTTCATACGCCGAGGATACAATTTTCTTCCGTTTGCACACCACGGATTATTCGCCAGTTTGTGAGTACATCACGTTGAGCGCGAGCGGCAGCACGGACTTTGGTGACACGCAGCAATCCATGGATATGATTGTTCGCGAAGGGGAGAATCTGCCAGCTTTTGACTTTGTGCTTTATCACACGGACCTTGAGGATGACGAAGAAGAGGGCAGTGGCATTTTGGTGCCAGCTGGGATTGCCGATCTTGATATTGATTCTGTGGTGAGGGGTTTTGAGCGGTAGGATTTTTGTATTAAGCCAAAAATTCAGGTTTTTGTCAGGAAAATCCCCGGGGATTTTTTTGCTTTTCTTTTGGAATGTGGTGGGTAAGATTTTCAGGTTGAGCCAAGCGGTCTTTCCTGATAGTGTTTTCTTCGTATAGAAGATTCGTTTTGCGAATCGAAAAAAAATTAACAAACTTTTTATGGCTGAAAAATTCTACATCTCGACTGCGATTGCATATGTTAATGCGGCGCCGCATATTGGACACGCTCTTGAAGTGGTTCAGGCGGATGCTGTTGCGCGCTACATGCGTTTGCAGGGGAAGGATGTGTATTTTTTGACCGGGACGGACGAACACGGGACCAAGATTCAGCGGACTGCGGTGGATCGCGGTATTACGCCGCAGGAGCTTGCGGATGAAAATGCGGGCAAGTTTAAAGATTTGGCGGAGGCGCTTGGTGCGTCCAATGATGGTTTTGTTAGGACTTCGTCGGCGGAGCACAAAAGTGGCGCTCAAAAATTGTGGAGTGCGCTGGAAGAGGCTGGGCAATTTTATGAAAAAGAATATGAAGGACATTATTGTAGTGGCTGCGAGGCCTTTGTTTTGGAAAAGGATTTGGTGGATGGCGAGTGTCCAAATCACAAACGTGCGCCGGAACTTTTAAAGGAGAAAAATCTGTTTTTTAAGTTGTCTGAGCATAGCGATAAAATTTTGAAAATGGTTGAAAGTGGCGAGCTTGAAATTCGTCCTGAGTCACGGAGGAATGAGTTTTTGTCACTGCTTCGCGAGGGGCTGATGGACGTTAGTTTTTCGCGCCCAAAAAAGACGCTGGCGTGGGGAGTTGATGTGCCTGGGCACGATGATCAGGTGATGTATGTTTGGGGTGACGCGCTCGCAAATTACATAACGGCGATTGGCTACGAAGACGAGACTGAGCAGTTCAAACGGTACTGGCCGGCGGACGTGCACTTGATTGGAAAGGACATTATGCGTTTCCATTGCGGGATCTGGATTGGGATGCTTTTGGCGGCTGGTTTGCCGGTGCCGAAGGCGATTTGGATTCACGGTTTTATCACAAGCGAAGGACAGAAAATGAGCAAGTCCTTGGGTAATGTGGTTGATCCGCATGAGATTTTGGAGAAGTGGGGCCGCGACGCGGTTCGTTACTTTTTGCTTCGTGAAATCCCGAGTGGCGATGATGGTGATTTTAGTAGAGAGCGTTTTGCGGTTGTGTATGGAGGTGAACTTCAGAACACGATTGGGAATTTGGTTCGGCGCGTGATTGCTATGACGCAGAAATATTTTGATGGCGAGGTGCCTGCTGGTGACGGCAAATTTGATGAGCTTGTGGATGGCGCGTGGAAGTCTTATCACGAGAACATGAAGAGCTTTAATATGAAGGCTGCGATTGAATCAATGCTTGAGGTGGCGCGCGAGGCGAATGGCTACGTTGATGACAGCAAACCTTGGGTGCTTGCAAAGACTGCCGGCGAGGACAGTGCCAAGGCTGAGGAGCTTGCGGTGGTCATGGGCAATTTGATAAAACTTTGCCGCGTTGTTGGCGACATGCTTAAGACAATCATTCCTGAAACTGCAGAAAAAATCGCCGCTCAGGTGGGCGGAGATAAGGTTGAAATGGGCGAGCCGCTGTTTCCAGGAGTGGAAGGGTAGGCTGCTCTAAAACTGATCAAACACAATGCTCTCAGCGATGTCTGCGGCAGTTATTCCTACTGCTGCCATTTCGTCTGGGCAGGTTTCTTCAATTGCGGTTCGGAGGGATGCTGAAACCTGATTGATGTCTTCTGTGCCTTGTGCGGCAACCATAAAAAGGTCTAGGGCTACGCCATCTTCAAATCCGTGACTTTTGGCGATTTCATCTGTTATGGACATGTCCGTGAGTGCGCTTGGGTTGCTTAAGCCTAGGCAGGTGATGTCAGCGAGTGCTGCGCCTGCGCTTTGGGCAGGAGATGCGGAAGAGCATGCGGTGAGGCCGAGGCTGAGCGTGGCGAAAATTGCAGCCAGCGCTGTGAAAGCAAAAAAACGTTTAAACATGAAGGAGGGTTAGTGTTGTTTGAATTATACGCTTAAGCTGCGCCTGAATCAAATTGCATGATGATGCTGATGACTCCTCGGACAATTGCGTAGGAAAGTAAAATCACTAGGAGCCCCGCAATGGACCAAAAAAGTCCGCGTTTACCGCGCTCGATTCTTTCGTCCTTACCAAAGGCGAGGATGTAGTTTGCACCTGCAAAAATAAGAAATGCGATTGAAACTGCGCCAGCAAAAACAAGCACTTTGCTGACCAGATTTCCGACGTAAATTATGAGCGTGCGCGTTGCGGCGGTTTCAGGTGCGCCTTCATCGATTTCTGCTTGGACAGTTATGTCTGGGAGGTTGCTTGGCTTCAAGGAGCCATCTAGCTGGATTGCGGCAAGCGCCTGCTGCGCGAGCATCCAGAAAATTGTTGCAGCGACTACCGTGAGTAGGATTTTTTTCAGGATTCGCATTGTGCGCGCTGAGCGTGTTGTGCTCGTTGCGCGAGGGTTATTCATTTTCATTATGTATGGCTTCAGTATATACGTCGTCGGCATCGGTGGTGTCATCCTGGTCCAGGTTGATAGTTGCAATACCGTAAACAAGTGCGTATCCGCCGGCGATCAAAGCCAGCGCAATAGCGTCAAAAATCATAATATTTTTAGCCTTGCTGATGTCGTCTTCGTTACCACGACCAATTACAAGCAAGACACCTCCATAACAGAAGGAAATGAAGACCAGAAATCCAACAACGTAAAGCAGATTCACTACAATTCCTGGCACGATTTCTGTCACGAGGTCGCCGGATGGAAGTGAAACGTCTGTGTCGTGACTTTCAATCAAATCGGTTTGGCTTGGGAAAAGTATATCTAGCATGTCTTCGTCATTTGTGGCAGTTGCGTGCGCAACCGGGATCATGCTTTGGGCGGCGGACGAAGCGGCGTATTCAATGTGTTCAATGAACGTGGTTATGTCCTCTGTGGTTTGTTGCTCCTGTTCTGAAGGGAGGGATACCGAAACAACAATAGAGACAATTGCGTAGGCCAAAATCACAATTCCAAACCCCATAAAAGAATAGAGGAGGCTGGTTTTTGCTTTGGTGGTTTTGTCCTCGTTTCCGTAGGCAGTTAGCATTGTGATTGATGAGATAAGAATCCCAATAAATGCCGCAATTCCGAGCAATCCGATTGCCATATTAATGACGCGTGGCACGGTTGTGTTGAGGATGTAGTCATGGGTGTCCGTGCCGGTTTGCACAGTTTCTGATGGACCGGGCAGATATTCTGGCTTTGGGATGTCGTAAGTGGTTGCGAGCAGCTGCTCTGTAGCTGTGGCGGTCGCATTTGCGAATGCTGGGCTTGCCAGCGGCAGCGCCAAAATTGGCATTACTATTGCAGCAAACAATGATAGGCAGAGGAGTTTTTTAAAGATTTTTTTCATAGCGATTGGGTGGCGATTGGGCGATTTTAACCGAAGAAAGTTGGATTGATTGTGTAGAGAAGTAGTCCAGATAGGAAGAGCAGTACGAGTGCTGAAATTGATTGTATTATGCGATCCTTGGCGGAAGTGATGTCGCCGCTTACGCCGGACATTGTGATTTGTATTCCGCTAACAACAATGACAGCTACGGCAATGAAGCCAATGATGCCTGCAGCCCATCCGTACATCTGTTTAACGTACACTTTTATGATTCCAGCTCCAGAGGTTCCCATTATCCATTGGCGTTTTTCGCAGTGGGTGGCAGGGGCGTCAATACAGTTTTGATAGGTGTCTTTGTATATGGAGCGTGTCTCCTTGCAGCCTATTATCTCTTCTCCGTAGTTACGTATAGGAATCAAGCAGCAAAGTCCTTTATATACTGTCAGTACTTTATTTGTGTACTCCCCATTACTGTCTAGCACTTCGGTGTCTCCTCCAATTACTTCGCTGATTTCTGTGATTACCATCCCCTCTGAGGTGCAGTCGCCTTTTTCAAATGACTTTGTGAAACTATTTATTCCCCCACATTCACTGTTTTTATAAGACATGTTCATGAAGTCTTGGAATTCACCAGTCTTTGTGGATAGTTTTTCGTCTTCTTCTTTGGTTTCTTTAGCTTCTTGGTCAAGTTCATAGGAGTATGAGAAACCACCGAAATTACAGGTTGGGTTTATTTCATATGCAACGTCTCCTTGTTGCCAGGACTCTTCTTGATCCCAAGTTAAATCTTCTTCATCATCTGATTCTAATACCCCCGGAGAGTATGAAGACATATCGTCTTCTGACATGTCTTCTCCCTCTTCGCTTGACTCTCTTGAATCTTCACCAAGACCTTCAATGAAAGAATCGAATTCTGGATCATCTGTTGCAAATGTTAGTGGACTGAATGCTGCGAAGCTGAGTAGCAAGTAAGATGCGAGAGTGAACAGTGCAAGTTTGCGCATTATTGAAAATTGGTGAAATTTAATAGAAGAATGATTGGATGAATGTGACAATAAAATAGGAGCCGAATGCGATGACCAGCCCTAAAAGAGATTGGGTTAGGAGGGCCGTTCCGCGGTCTCTTTGGCTTTCGTCACCAGCTGATGTGGAGTAAAGGAGTCCGCCTATGACAATCATGACGAATGCGAATGTTCCAATGAGGAGTATGAGTATGTTTATGGCGCGCAGTATGAGTGCGGCGGCCGGGGAAATATTTTGTGCTTTGGCGTCGTCCACGATTTCTTGAGTGAGATGTTCGCTGGGGTCTTCGTCAGTGGCGCCGTCTACGCTGAGGATTTCAAATACGTCAAAATTTGAGCTGTCTTTTACTTTTGCCTCGATGTTGTCATCTGCGAAAGTAAGAGGTGAGCTGAGGAGCCCAATTGATAATACTAATAGTAGCGTGGCGAGAAGCTTAGCGGTGAATTTTTTCATTGGCGTGCTGTTAATTGGCTGCATTATACCTGCCTCTGATTTTTTCTTCAACAAAGCTTCTGCGGCGACCGTAATGTTGGAGGCTGCGGGTGAGGATTTTTTGCGCAACGATGGCTGCGATTTCCGCGGCTTTGTTTGTGGCGCGAGCTGGCGGCGCTGGGATGTCCCAGCGGAAAAGTGGCAAGGGGCGCGCGTCTTTGAGTAGTTTTGCGTAGGCTTGAAATGGCGCAAGATTTGTGAGGTCTTCTTCTGTTAATCCTAGCGATGGCGCCATGATTTGTGCGTCTTGGTAGCTGAGGCGGAATGCGAGCAAGGAGCCCACGTTGCCTAGCACGGCGTCTTGAATTTCTGGCGCGAGCTGCGTGAGATATTGGTTGGCGAGCGTGAGTGCCAGTCCGTATTTTCGCGATTCAGAAAGCATGGAAATTAGTGTGGGCGTGGCGAAAGATTGGAATTCGTCTATAAAAACCGCGACTGTGTTTCGGTCGGCTTGGGGCATGGCGGCGCGGCGGAGGAGCATGGATTGCAGCATGGATACAAAAATCATGCCGAGCATGCGGCTGGTGTCTTCGCCGAGCTTGCCTTTTGACAGGTTGATTAGGACGATTTTGCCGCTTGAGAGGGCGCGGGTGAGGTCGAATTTTTCACGCGGTTGGCCGAAGATGTTGCGCAGCAGCGTGGAGCTGAGCAGTGGCCCGACTTTGTTCAGGATCGGTGCGATGTGTTCCTGGCGGGTGCGGGGTTCTTGCCGGAAAAATTCATCTAGGAAGAAGCGGCGAATTTCCGGGTCTGGGTTGGGTGTTGCGGCGAGGATTCGTTTGCATGTTCCTTCGTCCGTGAGGATGCGCGGGATGTCCAGGAGGGTGGTGTTGGGTGCGAGTGTGAGTGCCAGGATTGTGTTGCGGAGGATGTATTCCAGGCGCGGCCCCCAACTGCCTTTTGCCAGGGCTTGGAAAATTTCCAGGAGGGCGGAGGCTTTGAGTGAGGCGTTTTCATCCGGTTGTAGCTGAAGCGGGTTGATGGCTAGGGGGAAGTCGGCTTGGCTGGGGTCCAGGATTACGATGTCTTTGTGGCGGCTGGCTGGGATGCGCGCGGTGGCATCTTCTACGAGGTCTCCGTGCGGGTCCAGGAGTAGGATTGCTTTTCCTGCGGCGGCGTCTTGCTCGAATAAATGGAGTAGCGCGGTGGATTTTCCCATGCCGGTTTTTCCAACTGCGTAAAGGTGGCGCCGCCGGTCTTCATCTGAAATTTGCATTGGTTTTGGAGGTGCGGGGAAGTGCGCAGTGCTTTCCGTCAGCAAATATGGCGCGGAGTTTTTTGGGTGCGGCGGCGCAATAATGCTTGCGAGTTCTTCGGCGCTCAGGATTATGCGATTTTTGCGGTATGCCGCGGTGCGGCGCTGCGTGACCGTAAGTTCGCCGAGATATGGAATTGAAAAACCGCTAGCAAAATTTTCCAGGCTGCGGGTTAGGGCGGGAGCTGCTTGGATTGTGAGATTGAAAAGCGGCCGCGAGAGTTTGTCTAGGACCGCGGCTTTGGGGTCTTCACGTTCGTGAGTGGATTCGGTTTTTTCTTGGGCTCCGGCGGCGGGTCGCATGAGGCTGTCTTTTTGTAAATATGTGAGTGCGTGGCGCGCAAGCGGGCCGAGGACGCGGCGGCCGCTGGGAAGCATGCGGCTTTGAATCCAGCTGCGCGACTCCCATTGATCTAGCAATCTTTCGGCTTGGAAGTGGGAGCGTTTTGCTTTTTTCAGGGCTCGTCTGCGGTACTCGCCGGGGACGGGGGTGAAGCGGAAAAGTATGAAGGAGTTCGGTTGCTCGGCCATGCTTTTGAGCAAATTATCCATGGGGAAGATTCGCTCCTTATTTATGCGGTCCTCAAATTGTCCGTGGCGTTTTATAGGGAGCAGGGGGCCTTTTTTTTGACGAAGGGATATTCGGTCGCGGGTGAGTTTTTTGAGGATTTCACGGGAGGAGGTGATGGCGGATTTTTGGCAGCTGCTGCCTTGCAAGTGAGGGCTTAAATCTTCGGTGGAAAGGATTATGATTTTGCCGTGATTTTCCAATAGCAAAATTTCCACGGGATGGGTGGATTTTTGAATGGTGCAAAGCCAGTGCTCAATAAGCCGAGGTGGGTAGATGCAAGTTTCGCAAAGTTTGAGCAGGTACATATTGTTAAGGTTGCAGCAATTCGGATCACATAAAAGGAGGGCTTGCATTAAGATACAGGCTTAGCCTGTAATCTGAATAATATGTATCCCAGTTATGATATGCTGCTCCATCGAGAAAAACTACTTCA
>Ga0208904_1001182_pt1 | contig 18422 bp, 26 predicted proteins | sample AntAceMetag02UKB_FD_184774 | JGI IMG/M metagenome (GOLD analysis project Ga0208904, IMG submission 184774) | Saline lake microbial communities from Ace Lake, Antarctica - Antarctic Ace Lake Metagenome 02UKB (SPAdes) (version 2) | ecosystem: Environmental > Aquatic > Non-marine Saline and...
GCTGGTAAATGACTCTTAATTACTAAACTTTTTTGCGCCATAATTGTACCTCCTCGTTAATACAATTATAGCATATAATCTATACTAGTCAACTTAAAATGGTATTAGGGGGGATAAAAAGGATCCTTGCGAATCCTTTTTTTAATAACTCTCGATTAACCATGATCATATCAGAAGTTCTCACATAAGCTAGAAGCCTTCCGTACTTATCTGTTTTCTCCGCATCAAACTCAAGCTTAACTTCTTTGCCTTCAGTCAGCGTTCTGTTATATTCTTTAGCTTCAACCCCATAGGGCTCCGGATCAAAGATCCAGGTTCCGCCCGTCTTTTTCATGGTTTCAGGCGTATCAATTCCTATATACCGAACCCTTTCTCCTGTATCCAGCTCTATAGTATCACCGTCTATAACCCTTTTAACCCGATACGATACATCCGCAGCACGGGCCCCCAAGACACAGAAACTCACGAGTAATATATAGGAAATTATTACATGTAAACCGTATCGGCATATTTTAAGCATTAGTTTTCCCTTACTCGGCCGACAGACACAGATCCTTCAGGTTACATTCTGAACATTTCGGTTTTCTCGCATTACAGACTGCCCGCCCGTGGTCGATAAGCAAGTTAGACAACTTGCCCCATTTTTCATTCTCAAATAGATCCATCAGATCGCGTTCGATCTTTACGGGATCCATATTCTCTGTCATTCCAAGTCTTGCGCTTAACCTCTTTACATGTGTGTCGACCGCTATTCCATCATTCTTCCCAAAAGAGTAAAAAAGGACTATATTGGCAGTCTTTCTGGCGACACCCGGCAGAGATATAAGGTCTTCCATTTCAGAAGGTACCTTACCTCCAAAATGCTCCAAAATACGCTTGGCGGAACCTATAACATTTTTGGCTTTGTTACGATAAAACCCGGTAGACCTTATTTCTTTCTCAAGGATAGATTGTTTTGCCCTCGCAAAATCCTGCACATTCCTGTATTTTTTAAAAAGATCTTTGGTGACAATGTTGACTCTTGCATCGGTACATTGAGCGGAAAGTATGGTAGCAACAAGAAGTTGCATCGTATTAGCATGTATGAGTGCCGTACCCGCATCCGGATACATTTTATCTAGTACCTTGTATATCTTGTTGGCGAGTTTTTTCTCCATATTAAGCTATTTCCTGCGGAATCGTCGCTCCATTTCGTCTATGGTTATATTAAAAGTTGTTGGCCTGCCATGCGGACAGGTAAAAGGAAGTTCACATCTATGAAGGTGGTCTAAAACTGATAACATTTCTGATCTGTCCAATTTATCCCCGGCTTTTATAGCTCCCCTGCATGCTGCAATTTTAACCAATTCATCAACCCGGTCTATTTTGCTAACATTAAGTGCCGATATATCTTGAAGAGCCTCTTCCACAACAGTTTTTATATCACGGTCTCTTAATATGGCCGGAACTGTCTGTACGGCAAAAGAATTTTCACCGAAGGATTCGATAGTAAACCCTATTTTCTTAAAACTTTCTGCCATTTTTTCCATGATCACCGATTCTTCTCTTGAAAGGTCCAGAACAACAGGAAAAAGAAGGTTCTGCGTCTCGGGAGGTCCGGATTCTTTAGCCTTACTAAAAAACTCATATAAAACGCGTTCATGTGCAGCATGCTGATCGGTGACCGTAAGATCATCGCTGTTTACCTGAACAATATAACAACCTCCTACCTGAAACATATCTTTGCCGCTTTCAGTCCCCAAACTGCCTCCGGTACTGAAAGATATGGGTTTTTGAGAACTGATCTCTTTCTCTATATTTTTCGCGTCCTTATACGTGAATTCTGACTGCTGTTCAGCAATGTTTTCTCTAAGAACAAGATCTTCTCCCGCCACCTCTTCCCGAACTGTCTGGCTTATCTGATATTTTTCACGTTTTTCATCTCTAACACGTTCTATTCCTTTATGTATAGTTTCTTGAACAACCTCTCTAACCTTCTTTTCATCACAAAACTTAACCATAAGTTTAGCTGGATGAACATTCACATCCACGTCAGAAGGAGAAACTGTAAGAAAAAGAACCGCTAAAGGATATGTTCCCCTCTCCAGCATGCTTCTATAAGAAGATTGCAAAATATCACTCAAGAAACGGCTACGAATGAACCTTCCATTCATAAATAACATCTGACCCCGTCTATCTTTTCTTGTATGGGATGGTTGACTTATAAATCCTTTTATTCCATATCTTCCGTCTTCTCTTTCTATTCTGATCATACCATCAGTAGCATCTTTTCCCAGAATATCGCCTATCCTTTTAATGTGACTATTGCCCTTCTTTGCGTCTAGAAGAATTCTTTCTTCCTGGGTCAACTTTATATCTATCTCCGTATTAGAAACTATGAATCGTCCCACAACCGAGACTATTTCAGCAAGTTCTGTAGATCCCTTCTTCAGAAACTTTTTTCGTGCCGGGACATTATAAAAAAGATTTGCCGCTTCTATTGTTGTGCCTCGAACCCTTCCTTTCGGCCGAGTTTTGACAATCTCACCGCTTTCCAGATAAAGACACGTACCGTTTCCGTCGCCACCGTCAAAACTTGTTATTTCCATTTTTGAGACAGCCGCTATGCTAGCCAATGCTTCACCTCTGAATCCCAAAGTATTTATTCGGTAAAGATCGTCAGCTTCCGATATCTTGCTTGTTGCATGCCGAAGACAAGCAAACCTGGCATCCTCCTCACTCATGCCCATCCCATTATCAGCCACCCGTATCAGATCGATACCCGCACCTTCTATTTCTATATCGATACTGTCAGCCCCGGCATCAATAGAGTTCTCAATAAGCTCCTTAATCACCGAAGCCGGCCGTTCAACAACTTCCCCAGCCGATATCTTCCCAATAACTTCGTCACTAAGCACATTAATCTTCATATTTATTCCTCGTTGCCATAATACCCGACTACCCAGCATATGGGGACATTACCCGACTCCCGCTGCTTTGATTTGCAAAGCAAATCGCGGGGGGAGGGAAGTGTCCTCTTCGCTATTCAATTAGTATTTGTCTATTTCCTTTATTAAGTCAGAAAGCTTCTCCAGCGCCTCCAGAGGCGTCATTCGGTCCACATTTATACCCCTGAGTTTCTCTACCACCGGATGTTCTTTCTGAACTCCGGAGAAAAAATCTATTTGTTTTTCTTCTTTTAAATGTTCCGAAAAACGTGTCTTAAGACTTCCTTTTATGGAATCTTTTCTCAAATTATTCAATATCTCTCTGGCCCTGTCAACAACGTGTTTGGGCATACCCGCGAGTTTAGCTACATGTATACCAAAACTCTCATCACAATTTCCCTCAGATACCTTGTAAAGAAAAGCTATTTCTTTTCCCCATTCTTTTACCTCAAGATGATAATTTTTCACACCATCTATGATCTGACTAAGTTCCGTTAATTCGTGATAATGAGTAGCGAACATTGCCCTGGCTCCCCGGATATGATGATGGATAAATTCCACTACGGCCCAAGCTATCGATACTCCGTCAAAAGTGCTTGTCCCTCTACCGATCTCATCCAATATTATGAGACTTTTCGATGTAGCATTATTGAGTATATTAGCTGTCTCAAGCATTTCTACCATGAATGTGCTCATGCCTTCGTATAGCCTATCTGAAGCTCCCACACGCGTAAATACCCTGTCAACTATACCTATATCTGCTTTCTTTGCGGGAACAAAACTGCCCATTTGAGCCATTATTGTCAAAAGAGCTGTCTGTCGTATAAAAGTTGATTTTCCTGCCATGTTAGAGCCGGTTATGATAAATATACGGTTATCCTTAGGGTCCATTCTTATATCGTTCGGCACGAATTCCTTGCCCTTAAGTATTTTTTCAAGCACAGGATGTCTACCGTCATCGACGCGCAATATTCCATTTTCATTTACTTTCGGTCTCGAATATCCGTTACAAAAAGCTACTTCGGCAAGACCTGAAATAACGTCAAGTTCCGCTACAGCATCAGAGGTTCTTTTAAGCTTCTCTATCTGCTGTCCTATCATGCTCCTTATCTCACAAAAAATATCGTACTCTGCATTTTTGAGTCGTTCCCCGGAACTAATTATCTTCACCTCGTTTTCCTTGAGTTCCTCGGTCACAAATCTTTCCGCATTTACCAGAGTCTGTTTGCGAATATAACCTTCCGGCACCTCACCCATTTTCGCATTACTTATCTCGATATAATATCCAAAAACCTTATTAAACCCGACTTTTAGGGAACTTATACCGGTTCTTTCTATCTCTTTTTTCTGAAGTTCAGCTAACCAATCCTTGCTTCCTGAAACAAAATCTTTTAATTTATCTACCTCTTCGCTATATCCTCTCTTTATTAATCCACCATCCTTGATGGTGATCGGAGGAGAATCCGAGATAGCCATATCCACTTCTTTTATTATATTGTCAAAATTATCTAATCTTAAAACTATGTCCTTTATCAGCAAAGGTGTATCTTTTGAAACGGTATCACGTAGCTCCTTAATTTTCTTTAATGATGAAACAAGAGCAATTATGTCTCTTGCATTAGCAGCTCCTAAACTTACCTTATTAGATAGTCTCTCTGCGTCATACATCTCCCCTAAAAGATCCCTTACCTTATCCTTCTCCGTGAGATTATCATAAAAATATTGAACCGCATCAAGCCTGTCTATTATCATGTTCTTTTCTATTAAAGGATTCAAAATATACCATTTAAGTTTTCTTTTCCCCATGGGCGTTTTTGTTTTATCCAGAACTTCAAACAATGTTCCCTTAGCCGTCATATCCTCGTTATTTTTTATAAGCTCAAGATGGCGATGTGAGTTCCTGTCCAGACTCATATATTGATCCACTTTGTAAGAGGTTATACTGTCTATATTATTGAGTTTTGCACGTTGAGTATTTTCCAAATATTTCAAAAGAGCTCCAGCTGCACCAATAGCCGCGGGCATTTCATGACATCCGAAACCTTCTATTGTATCAACCGAGAAATGTCTCTTCATATCCTTTAAAGATAACTTACTATCGAACATCCAGTCGTCCTGTTCGGTGAGGGCGCCTAAATTAATATCTCTAACTTCTTTGAGACCTCCCTCCCGGTATAATACCGATGGAACCAGACATTCCGAAGGAGATATTTTGTAAAGTTCGGTCGAAAGATCCTCTTTACTGTCCAGCTCTGTTACTCTAAATTCACCGGTAGAAAGATCAGCATAAGCGAGCCCAAACCGGCGCTTATGAAAATTCAGGGAAAGTATATAATTGTTTACTGCTTCATTCAGAGTTTCATCGGCAATAAAAGTCCCCGGGGTGATAACTTTTGTTATCTGCCTGTCGACAAGTTTTTTCCCCGGTTCAGGTTCCTCAATCTGTTCGCATATAGCTACTTTCATGCCATGTTTTACAAGTCGTGCGATATAACTTCCGGCTGCGTGATGAGGCACCCCGCACATAGGCACCTTGTTTCCGGCTCCGGCAGCACGTGAAGTCAACGTGATATGTAGGATCTTCGCGGCTTCGATGGCATCATCAAAGAACATCTCATAAAAATCCCCCATCCTGAAAAAAAGTATAGCATCTTTCTGGCTATCCTTTATCTCCAGATATTGCCTCATCATTGGGGTAAGCTCAGAACTCATATCATCCTTTTCACTTTTATCCGTTTTATCATTTTCTCCGTTAACCTAGGCTTTACAGCATGTTCGTAGCGAAACTCTTAAATCTTTTTTCTGACAAGGCTTGCGCCCGAGAATCCCGGAAGCGTACTCTCTGTAGTACGCTGAGGACATCCGAAGAAGCATAACGCAGTCAGAGAGAAGATTTAAGCAGTTGCAGTAGAACCTGCTGTAAAGCCTAGGTTAAAACAAAAAGGCCCAGAATGCCTCAGTGCCGGATATTCTGGTTTCCACACTTTGACTCTTCTGGGCCTTTTTAAAATATAACAGGCTGCTTAAGGTTAATTAGATCGATTTGCGTCGAAACCTTTTAAATAGACTTTTCTTCTCTGCCTTTTTTCTATCCTGTTTAGTTCTTTCTCTTTTAACATCTCCAGCACTATGTTCTTCTTTCTTTTCGCTATCTGTTTCTTCAGCATTAGGGCTCTTTTTATCCTTCTTCCCTTCTGCTGCTTTCGTTTTACTAGCTACCGCTTTTTTAGCTCCCGCTACTGCCTTGGGCAATTTATCCTTGGCGGGCTCTTTAATCCCTAAAAGCTTATCATCCGGAATGGTCCTTTTCGTAAGTTCCATTATTACAGTCCTAGCTCCATCACCTTTTCTATAACCAAGAGCCATGATCCTTGTATATCCACCCGGGGTGTCTTTATATAATGGAGCAATGTCATTAAACAGGAGGGTAACAATTGCCCTATCGCTTAATTTTTTGAAAACCTGCCTTTTTGCGTTTATACATTCTGGATTATTTTTTGCTAAAGTGATTAATGGTTCAGCATAGCTCCGTAAAGCCTTGGCTTTAGCCATTGTCGTCTCGATCCTTTGATATTTAAGCAGATCCTTTGCCATACATTTTAACGTAGCCTTCCTCCAGCTACTACGTCTATTAAGCCTGCCTTTTTTCTTCTTGTGTCTCATTAATTACCCCTTCAATTTATAAGATTCCCTGTATGCAACTATTCTTCGTCCATTTCCATGCCGAGTTGTATCCCCATAGATGAGAGAACGGCGTTTATCTCATTTAGAGATTTTTTCCCAAAATTTTTGTATTTAAGCATTTCGGATTCTTTTTTTCTTACTAATTCCCCTATCGTACGAATGTTAGCTTCGGCCAGACAATTTGAACTACGAACCGATAGTTCCAGTTCCGATATGGGTTTCGCAAGTTTTGATCCCAATTCTTTTTTCCCTTTGGTCTCTTCTTCTTCCTCTTCTGTGTCCTCGGGCAATTTACCAATTGTAAGAAACACATCAAGATGACGCTGAAGAATATTTGAAGCATATAAAAGGGCTTCTTTGGGTTCCATGCTTCCGTTGGTATGCATCTCCAATATAAGTTTATCGTAATCCGTTATGTGTCCCACACGGGTATTTTCAACATCAAGATTAACTCTCTTTACAGGAGAGAACAGAGCATCCACGGGAATAACCCCCACAGCATCATCTTCTGTCTTGTTTCTTTCCGAAGGCACATATCCTCTTCCTCGTTCAACTTTCATTTCCATCTCAAAGTTAACGTCTTCCGTCAGAGTGGCTATATGCTGCTCTGGGTTAATTATCTCTATCGTATCGTCGTGCTTTATATCTTTAGCCTTAATATCACCTTTTTTGCTAACACTGATCGACATGGGTTTGGGGTTTTTAAAATGTGATTTAAGAACTATTCCTTTTATGTTCATGATTATCTGTGTCATGTCCTCGTAAACTCCCGGAATAGAATCAAACTCATGTAGCACTTTACCCACTTTTATCTGGGTTATTGCTGTACCCTCTATCGACGAAAGAAGAACCCTTCTTAAGGAATTTCCGATGGTCATACTGTATCCCTTCTCAAAAGGTTCGGCCACTATCTTACCGTACCTGGAAGTGTATGTATCCTCATCAAAAACTATAGCCTTTGGTAATTCAAAGTTTTTAAGTTTCATGCTCACTATCTGTCCCCCCTTTAATATTTATCGGTTTTACGTATTACTTGGAATACAACTCAATTATGAGATTTTCTTCGATAGCCATACCTATGTCTTCCTTGGCAGGCATCTTCTTCACCTTTATTGCGAGAGCCTTGGAATCGGCTTCTATCCATTCTGGTGTACCTCTATCCTCAAGAATCTTTACATTCTCCCTAATATCCTTTACTTGAGAGTCTTTCCCAACAATTGTTATTTCTTCTCCGGGAACAACCGAATACGAAGAGATGTTCACCTTACGTCCGTTCACTTTTACGAATTTATGCCCAACCATTTGCCTCGCAGCACTGCGTGAAGGGGCAAAACAAGCCCTGTACACCACATTATCGAGACGTCTTTCAAGAAGCTGCAGGAGAACTTCTCCTGTGGCACCCTTTGCCCTCTCAGCCTTTTTGAAATAGTTCTTGAACTGCTTTTCAAGGACACCGTATATCCTTTTAGCCTTCTGTTTTTCACGGAGCTGTATCGCATAATCCGAAGGTTTTCTGTGTCTCTTGTTTCCATGCTGCCCTGGGGCATATTCCCTTTTTGCATAAGCACATTTATCAGAAGTACATCTTGTCCCCTTAAGAAACAATTTTTCTCCTTCTCTTCTGCATTTTCTGCAAGATGCCTCTATCATTCTAGCCATATATTCTTTCTCCTTGTTTCAGTTCTTGATTCGTTCACTTTTATCTCTTGTAGTTCACCTTTAGTAAACTACAAACTACCCTCAAATTAGACTCTTCTGCGTTTTTTCGGCCTACATCCGTTATGAGGAGTAGGTGTAAGATCTAAAATACCCTTAATGTTAAGACCTTCGGCTCTAACGCTTCTTACTGCACTCTCTTTACCCGGACCCGGCCCCCTCAATATGATCTCTACTTCTCTTATGCCGTGGGCTTTGGATTTTAGCACCGCATCTTTTGCTGTTTTACTTGCAGCAAACGGTGTAGATTTCCTGGACCCTTTGAATCCGCACATTCCAGGGGAACTCCAGCATAAAACTTTCCCTTCCTTATCCGTTACAGTGACTATCGTATTATTGAACGTAGCATGAACGAAAATTTTTCCGCTAGAGACTTTTACTAATATTCTTTTGCGTTTCTTTGTCTTTGCTTTCTTTTGCATTTATTGCCTTCCTTGATTTATACGCATAAAGCGCTTTATTATGCTTAAATAGCCTTTCTTGCGGCCTTATCCTTAAATGCTCCTATAGTCCTCTTCGGCCCTTTTCTCGTACGGGCATTCGTCTTGGTCCTCTGGCCTCGAACGGGAAGATTACGTTTATGACGCAATCCCCTGTACGCACCGATACTCATGAGACGTTTGATATTGCTTATATGGATACGCCTGAGATCACCCTCCACTTGGTACGAATTCTGTAGTATTCGTGTTATGGACGTAATTTCCTGATCATCCAGGTCTTTTGCTCTTTTGTCCGGAGATATCCCCGCTTCATTCAGTATATCTTTGGCAATCTTTGGACCTACCCCAAAAATATACGTTAATGCTATCTCAACTCTTTTAGTTTCGGGAATATCTACCCCAATAATTCTCGGCATTTCTTTTCTCCTTATTCAGTTCACGCCTGCAGTCTCCGCCAGAGGCGGACCAGCCTATGGCTGGTGTAGTCTGCAGTCTAAAACTATCCCTGTCTTTGTTTATGTTTGGGTTCCTGGCAGATCACCCGAACAACACCTTTTCTGCGGACAATCTTACAATTAGAACACATTTTTCTCACACTAGGTCTTACTTTCATGATTATTTCTCTCTTTGTATTATTCTTCCTCTATCCAGATCATACGGAGATAACTCTACCGTTACCGTATCACCCGGTACTATCCTAATAAAATACATTCTCATTTTTCCGGAAACATGTGCTAAGACCACGTGCCCGTTCTCAAGTTTTACTTTGAACATGGCATTAGGCAAGGTCTCTACTATCTCACCGTTTGCTACTATAGCTTCTTCTTTTGGGCTCATGTTAAAATCTCCGCTTTTTCTTTACCAACGATAACAGTATCTTCAAAATGCGCAGATAACCGTCCATCCGCTGTTACTGCCGTCCATTCATCCGGCATTATGTCAATCTCTCTTGTTCCCGCGTTTATCATCGGTTCTATAGCGAGAACCAATCCTTCTTTAAGCACTAGGCCTTTACCTGGTTCACCCCAATTGGGCACTTCAGGTGGTTCATGCAAATTCCTGCCTATACCATGTCCTACAAATGCTCTTACTTCCGAAAATCCTTCATCTCGTGCTATGGTCTCAACCACATTCGAGATATCGAAAAGCCTTGCTCCTGCCCGCGCCTTTTTAATGGCTTCTGTCAGGCATCTCTCGGTAGCTTCCATCAATCGAGCAGCTTCTTCGCTTACTTTTCCCACTTTAAAAGTCCTGGCAGCGTCTCCGTAAAAACCCTCTTTTTCCACTCCGACATCAACACTGATTATGTCTCCTTCAGAGAGAATAGTTTTTTCAGAAGGTATCCCATGCACTACCACATTATTTACTGAAGCGCATATCGATGCTGGGAATCCTCTATATCCCTTAAAAGCCGGTCTTCCGCCTTTTTCCAATATAAGACTTTCTACGATCTTATCTATACCGGAAGTGGAAATTCCCGGTTTTATTTCATCTTTAATAAGGATAAATATCTCACGGATAATCTTCCCGGAACTCCGTATCTTTCGTATTTCTTCCTTATTTTTAAGAATCGTCATCTGTCAGACTCTCTTTTTTGAAAAGAGTATCTATTTCTTCAAAGAGCTTGTCTGCCTGCGCGTCTCCGTCAACTTCCCTAAGCAGACCCTTTCTTTCATAATAATCTATAAGATCCTTGGTACGTTCTTCATAGACGTTCAACCTATTTTTAACAGTTTCAGGTTTGTCGTCCTTCCTTTGGATCAGATCTATATCACAGGTATCGCAAATCCCTTCCACTTTCGGAGGAATATTTATTGTGTGATAGTTCATTCCGCATTTCGTACAAACTCTCCGTCCCGAAAGACGGCTAATTGCAACTTCCTCTGAAGTCTTGAAATACAATACTGCATCTAGTTTTTTATTCTCCGCCTTCAATGAAACATCCAATGACTCAGCCTGAGCTTTTGTCCTGGGATACCCGTCAAGGATAACTCCTCCTTTAGCATCAGGTTTATTTATCCTCTCCAGCACGGCACGCGTAACTATCTCATCAGGTACGAGATCCCCGGAATTCATATATTCCTGTATCTTTTTACCTAGATCGCTCCCCTCTCTGACAGTTTCTCTCAACATATCACCCGTTGACAGGTGAAGCAAACCGTAAGCCTTTATCAAAAGAGCGGCTTGAGTACCTTTCCCCGCACCCGGAGGTCCTAATAATACCACATCCATGTTGTTTTCCTCCATACTACGATACACGCCCTTTTACTCTTCCCTTTTTCATAAATCCTTCATAATGTCTCATAAGCATATGAGATTCTATCTGCCTCATCGTATCAAGCATAACACCCACTATGATCAAAAGTCCCGTCCCCCCGAAAAAACTAGCCACAAGAAAAGGTATTCCTATCTGACTGTTAATGACACTGGGCAGTACAGCAATTATCGTTAGGAACATGGCTCCCGGAAGAGTTATACGAGTCATTATAAAATCAAGGTACTCTGCTGTCTGTTTTCCAGGTCTTATACCCGGAACGAACCCGCCGAAACGTTTCATATTGTTTGCCATATCCACAGGATTGAACGTTATAGCCGCATAAAAATAACAGAAAAATAATATCAAAAGCGAATAAACCACATAATACAACGGCCTTCCCATTGTCAGCGCACTTGCTACACCTTGAAGCGCATTATTCTGAACAAGACCTGCTATAGTAGCAGGAAACAAGATAATAGATTGAGCAAAAATTATCGGGATAACCCCGCTCTGATTAACTCTCAATGGTATATAAGTACTTTGACCTCCGTAAACACGTCTACCTACAACCCTTTTAGCATATTGTATAGGTATTTTTCTCTGACCTTGAGTAATAAGTACCACAGCCACTATAACAGATACAAACATAACCGCCAGAAATACCAGTTTAAACGGATCTATTTGAACATCCCCGGAAGTACCGGGAGTTGCCAAAGAAATAAGTTGTATGATTGCCGCAGGAAGACGCGAAATTATACCAGCGGTAATTATTAAAGATATACCGTTCCCTATACCTTTCTCCTGTATTTGCTCACCCAACCACATTATGAATGCTGTACCTGTGGTCAAAGTTATTACCGTCAATATTCGAAAACCCCATCCCGGAGACTGCACTATCTGCATTCCCTGAAAATGCGCAGGATTTTCCAACCAAAGAGAAATAAAAAATGACTGGATAACAGAAAGAACAATCGTACTATAGCGCGTATACTGCGTGATAACCTTTCTTCCCTCTTCACCCTGTCTAGCTAACCGCTCTAAAGCCGGCACTACCGTGGTCAAAAGCTGCAGTATGATGGATGCGGATATATAAGGCATAATACCCAAAGCAAATATCGTGAGCCTTGTCATGGCTCCACCTGAGAACATGTTCATGAGACCTAAAAGTGTCCCGCCTTGAGTCTTAGCGATATTATCAAAGAACAGAGCTAATTTTACCCCATCAATACCAGGTGTAGGGACAAATGCCCCTATTCTATAAACTGCTATCAATCCCAGGGTAAACAGCACCTTTTTCTTAAGATCCGGTATTCTAAAAATATTAACTACTGCATCAAGCATCTTATCTCCATAATCCTTTTACTTTTTTTTCGTCTTGATTATACTAGAGACTACTTCTATTTTTCCGCCAGCATCTTCAATGGCCTTTTTGGCTGATTCGGAAAAAGCGTCGGCTTTGATCGTGAGAGCCTTTTTTAGCTTTCCTTTTCCGAGAACTTTACAGGCAATTCTTTTTTCTTTTAATATCTTGTTGCTCAAAAGGAACTCCTTATCAATAACCGCTCCATCCTCAATAGCTGCACATTTTTCTAACGTTCCTATGTTGAGTATCTCCCAATCTTTCTTCCATTTATTAGTAAACCCTCTTTTGGGAATACGTCTGATCAAAGGCATCTGTCCGCCTTCAAAACCCGGATTATAAGTACCTCCGCCAGACCTGGCCTTGGCTCCCTTATGTCCGCGCCCCGAGGTCTTTCCTTTTCCGGAACCAATACCTCGCCCTTTACGTTTACCTTTCCCTTTTATACCTTTCGGTCTTCTTATGTCTTCTAGTTTAAGAACCATATTCGTTTATTCCTTTTTTTAGGTTTTAGGTTGTAGGTTTTAGGACTCATTCTAACGCCTTTTTTTAGGTTCTAGGTTTCAGGTTTTAGGGCTCTTTCTAACACCCATAACCTAACACCTATAACCTAGCACCTATCACCTGCCCCTATCCTTTTCTTTTCAATCTAAATTTACCAAACCCGTTTACAGTAGCTCTAATAACATTTATGACATTCCTTGATCCTAAACTTTTAGTTAGAACGTTCTTTATACCTACCGCGTCACAAAGAGCCCGAACGGGACCACCTGCAATAACACCGGTACCCGGTCCGGCTGGTTTAAGCAATACTCGGGAAGCCTTAAAAACACCTATAACTTCATGAGGAATAGTATCCCCATCTAGTTTAACCTTGATGAAACTCTTTCTGGCTACTTGGGACCCCTTCTTGATAGCTTCTACAACCTCATTGGATTTACCGAGACCAAAACCTACCTGCCCATTACCGTCACCTACGACGACCATAGCATTAAAAGAAAAGTTCTTTCCACCCTTAACAACTTTAGATACTCTGCTAATCTTTATAACATGCTCATTCGGATCAGCAACTATTTTTTTCCTACCTCCACCCTTATAACCGCCTCTCGACTCGGCCGGAGCCGGTTTCGACTCAGCTGGAGCCGGTTTCGACTCAGCCGGAGCTGGTTTTGATTCAGCCGGGGCCGGTTGAGCCTCTTTTTCGGGTGTATTATTCTCTATCTTTTCCTCTGACATCAGTCCTCCTGTTATACAATAATCAGAATTCCAATCCGTTCTTCCGGGCCGCATCCGCTATTGCCTTAATAACTCCGTGATAAAGGTACCCCGCTCTATCGAAAACCACTTTTTTTATACCTTTCTCTGTAGCGAGCTTGGCAATGTTCTCTCCCAAAGCCTCGGCAAATTTAGTGTTCGTACGGGTCGACATAGTCGATTTTTCTCCAAAAACTATCTTTTTAGTAGACATCCCACATAATGTCTTCCCGTCCAGATCGTTTATGATCTGCACATAAAGGCTCTTATTACTTTTATGAACACACATCCGGGGTCTTTCTGCAGTTCCGGAGATATTTTTCCTTATTGATTTTCTTCTTCTTTTTAATCTTGCTATCTTATCCATTATTTTTCCTTATTTCTTATATTTTAAACTTTTTTGACTTTTCGACTTTCGACCTTATAACTTTTAGACCGTTAAGCCACACTCTTACCTTGCTTCTGTCTCACATATTCGTTCTCATATCTTATCCCTTTTCCTTTATAAGGTTCGGGAGGATAATAGTCTCTTATTTCCGCTGCGACTTCTCCTACTTTCTGTTTGTCAACTCCCTTGACAACTATTTCTGTGAGCACAGGTGTTTCGATAACTATATCTTCAGGGGGAGTAAACTCTATGCTATGAGAAAAACCTATGTCGAGTACAAGTTTCTTACCTTTGACCTGAGCTTTGTACCCTACACCCTGTATTTTGAGTTTTTTTACGAACCCTTCATTTAATCCTATTACCATGTTCTGTATCAGACTCCTGCAAGTCCCATGCAACGCCCTGTTCTGTCTCGAATCCGACGGCCTTGAAATCTCTACATTCTTATCACTTACTTCGACATTAAACCCTTCAGGCACCGCATATTCAAGCGCCTTTCCCTTACCCTCGACCTTTACTGTTCGTCCCTCTAGGGCTATCTTTATGCCTTGTGGTATCTCTATCGGTCGTTTTCCTATTCTAGACATTATTTTCTCCTAATTCCTTTTTTCCTTAAATCTTGACCCTTATTTTCACGAGACACGAGTCACGGTCCCCGAAACACGGCCTTACCATATTCTGCAGATAAGTTCTCCGCCTATTTCTTTTTCTCTTGCCTCTTCATCCGTCAAAAGTCCCTGGCTGGTTGAAACTATTGATATCCCTACCCCACCCATAACACTTTTTACGTCTTCCGACGCAACATATTCACGTCTTCCGGGCTTTGATACCTTTTGTAATCCTTCCACAACAGAGGTTCCATCATCCAAGTATTTAAAATAAACTTTTATTTTGCCCTGTTTATTATCTTCGATCACCTTATAGTTCTCTATAAAACCTTCTCTTTTGGCAATCTCGACAATTCCCTCTATGATCCCGGACCTTTTTATCAGTGCGTTCTTTTTCCCGACTTTTATTGCATTTCTCATCACTGTCAATTGATCCGCTATTAAATCCGTAACACTCATCTTATCTCCTCGTTTTTACCGTATATCTCTTAATCTTAAACCTTATCTTTACCAACTCGCCTTAACTACACCGGGTATATCCCCTTTTGATGCCATCTCCCTGAAACAAATACGGCACAATTTAAATCTCTTCATATATCCTTTTTTTCTGCCGCATATCTGACAACGAGTGATTACACGCGTGCTGAATTTAGGTTCTCTTTTAGCTTTTTCTATTAATGATTTCTTTGCCATATTTTTCCTTGTTTTTCCTTCTTCTATTTACTATCTGTTTTTTATATCGGTCGATCTCTCAACCCTTTAACCTTCTTGCTCCGCAGTCCTCTTTTTTGCGAAAGGCATACCAAAACCCTCGAGCAAACTCATAGCCTCTTCTGTGTTCTTAGCTGTCGTCACGAAACTTATATCCATTCCATGCACCACAGGTACTTTATCGAGTTCGAGCTCCGGGAATATTGTCTGTTCCTTTATCCCGAGAGTATAATTTCCGTTACCATCAAAAGCAGTTCGTGACACTCCCCTAAAATCCCTAATTCTCGGTATAACGAAATGTATAAGTCTTTCTGCAAATTCATACATTTTTTCTCTTCTGAGTGTTACCTTATATCCAACAGGAACTCCGTCCCTTATTTTAAAGTTTGAAATGGCTTTTTTTGATCTCGTCAGAACCGGTCTTTGACCCGTAATGACCGCAAGCTCATCTCTTATAGGTTCAATAAGATCCTTCTGATGGGCCATAGCTCCCATTCCAACGTTGATAACAACCTTTTCCAGCTTAGGCACTTCCATTTTGTTCTTATATTTAAATTTCTCCATAAGCGCCGCAGTTATTTCTTTTTCATATAATTCTTTAAACTTCATCATTTCTATTTATCTCCTTGACCCTATCTGCTGTCTACTAAAGTACTTCTTTACACTTCCTACAATACCGAACCTTACTTCCATCCTTTAATATATCTATCCCAACTCTAGATGGTTGATTACATCCCTTGCACACCACAGCCAGATTAGAAATATCTAGAGAGGCTTCCCTCTGGATTATCCCTCCTTGTTCGTTCTGACTTGTTCGCTTTGTATGCTTCTTTGAAAAATTTATTCCCTGTACTATGACTCTCTCTCTATCAGGATAGACCTTAAGAACCTTCCCGGTTTTCCCTTTGTCTTTTCCCGACAAGACCTTGACAGAATCATTTTTCTTTATATGTAACATCCTTATCCTCCTATATGACCTCAGGTGCAAGAGAAACTATCTTCATAAAATTCTTTCCTCTTAACTCACGCGCAATAGGTCCAAAAACGCGTGTTCCCCTGGGATTCTTGTCCTTGTCAATTACAACAACGGCATTACGATCGAATTTCAGAACAGTGCCGTCCTTTCTGAATATAGGATATGCTGTCCTAACAACGACTGCACGCACTACCTCGCCTTTTTTAACTTCAGCCGTAGGTGTGGACTCCTTTATATTGCATGTGATAATATCACCGATCTCAGCTGTTTTTTTACCTGATCTGCCTATAACTCCTATCATCGAAGCCTTTTTAGCCCCGCTATTATCGGCAACATCAAGAACGCTCCCCATTATAATCATCGTTCTTAACCCCTTTGTGCTTTTTCGAGAATCTCTACTATCCTCCAACATTTATCTTTAGAAATCGGGCGAGTTTCCACCAGTTTGACGAGATCTCCTACAACAGCCTCATTCTTTTCGTCATGCGTTTTAACTTTAGAATGTTCTTTGACGAATTTTTTATAAAGAGGATGTCTTTTTCTCGTCTCAAGCTCTACAATAATACCCTTATTCATTTTATCGCTTACAACTATACCTACTATATTTTTTTTATTAGGTCTTTTACTTTTCACTTTCTTTCTCCTTCAATATGGTGCAACATTTAGCGATATCCCGCTTTAGCAAACGGAACCTTCCCGGCCTCTCGACCCTACCGGTAGCTATTTCAGCCCTCATGTTGAACAGCTGTTCCTTCAGCACTAAAAGTTTCTGTTCTATCTCATCCTTTGTCATGTTTCTTATTTCGGTTGACTTCAACTGTTTCCTCCCCTTGATACAAACTTTGTCTTCATCGGCAGTTTGTGTGCCGCTAACCTGAAGGCCTCTCTTGCCATATCATGCGGAACACCTTCCATCTCGAAAACAACACGTCCCTTTTTTACTACGGCCACCCATCCCTCCGGAGATCCCTTACCTTTTCCCATACGGGTCTCTGCAGCCTGTTTTGTTACGGGTTTGTCAGGGAAGACTCTTATCCAAAGTTTACCGGCTCTACCGGTCTCTCTCATGAGCGCAACCCTTGCCGCCTCTATCTGCTTGTCGGTCATCCAGGCGGTTTCTAGCGCTTTAAGTCCATATTCACCAAAATTGATCTCGGACGAAGTGCTGCTTCCTTTACGCCGACCGCGCTGCTGTTTCCTGAATTTTACTCGTTTAGGCATCAAAGCCATATCTATCTACTCCTATTTTGCTTTTTTTCTTTTACTTCCACTACTTCTTCTGTACTAAACTTCTCACCTTTATATATCCAAACCTTCACGCCGATAATACCATAAGTAGTCCTTGCCTCCGAAAACCCGTAATCAATGTCAGCCCTAAGCGTCTGTAATGGTATTTTCCCCCACTTGTATCCTTCGGCTCTCGCTATCTCGGCTCCTCCCAAACGTCCTGAGCATCTGATCTTTATTCCAAGTCCACCCGAATCCTTATGAGCCTGTATCGTTTTTTTCATTGCACGACGAAAAGCAACTCTTTTTATAAGCTGAAACGATAGATTATCCGCTACTATCTGCGCATTCAAACTTGGGTTAGCAACCTCTTTAATATCTATCTGGATCTTTGTCTGATCACCGCATATATTCTGCACACTTTCTTTTACCTTCTCTATTTGAACACCTTTTCTTCCTATTACCATACCGGGCCTGCCGGTACAAATAATCACTCTTAATTGTTTATTGGTGCGTTCTATATCCACCTTAGAAAGAGATGCCGTTGAAAGTTCTTTGGTAACCAATTTTCGTATTTTGTAGTCCTGTAATAGTTTATCTGCAAACTCTTCTTTTGAAGAATACCATCTACTGTTCCAAGTACGCGTTATACCCAGACGAAAACTTATTGGATGTACTTTTTGACCCATATCTATTAACTCCTCTTATTTTGCTTTTGTCTTTTTCACGCTTTTTTTGACCCTTTTCCTCTTACCCACAACTTTAGAAGCTGTTTTTTTAGTCTTAGTTTCGGTCTTTGATCTATCTTTTTTTGTAATACTCTTGTCCAGCTCAATATACAAATGAAGTGTTCTATGTTTTATCGAAGTGGCCC
>Ga0208904_1001183_pt1 | contig 18415 bp, 28 predicted proteins | sample AntAceMetag02UKB_FD_184774 | JGI IMG/M metagenome (GOLD analysis project Ga0208904, IMG submission 184774) | Saline lake microbial communities from Ace Lake, Antarctica - Antarctic Ace Lake Metagenome 02UKB (SPAdes) (version 2) | ecosystem: Environmental > Aquatic > Non-marine Saline and...
CGCCAGGATCATCGGCAAAACCACCCGCGGCGCCCAGGTACAACTGCTGGCCGCGCTGACGGGGAAGGGCAAGTCGAACACAGTACAGGTCGGCATGGCCGTCGTCCAGGGCCTCATGCTGGAGGCTGAGAGCGACGTCAAGGCATGGCTCGCCAGCCTGGTGGGCATGGACGTGGAGACCTTCGCCAAGGAGCCCGCTATGGCTGTCTTCGATATCGTGGAGGGGCTGATGGCCCGCGAGGACGCTAAGGCTTTTTTCGCCAAGGTTTCCTCGTTGCTCAGCAGCCCGGAAGCCTAGATACGCACTACGACCTGATCCAGACGAGGTACGGATGGACGGACCAGGAGCTCAGGCAACTGCCACACTCGAGGTTCCAACGCCTCGTCAAGCGGCTGGTGGAGACCCGGACCCAGGAGCAACGGGACGGGATGATTCAGTCCGCCTTCGTCGGCTGGCAGATGGGCGCCGGGGGCAACGGCAAGACCTTTGGTCAATACCTGTCCGCCCTCAACCTGATGGACACGGACCAGGCGTCGACCAAGCCGCGGGACACCACGGCGGAGATCATCCGAAAGGCCGAGGTGATCAAGGAGCGATTACGGAATGAACGTCTTCAGTCTATTCGGTGAGATAACCCTCCGCGGCATTGACGGCGTCAACCAGAAGCTCAAGGGCCTGGAGGGCAAGCTGGACTCCGCGGGCCGCAAGATGGAGAGCACCGGCAAGAAGCTGACCATGTTCGTGACGGCCCCGCTGCTGGCCGCCGGCGGAGCGGCCTTCAAGATGGCCGGTGACTTTGACGATGCCTTCCGCCAGGTCAACGTCATGCTCGGCGCCTCGGCCGAGGAGGCCGTGGAATACAAGAAGCGCATCCTGGAGATATCCACCGCCACCGGCCAGGCCGCAGTAGACGTCGCTGATGCATACAAGCAGATTGTCAGCGCAGGCTTCCGGGGAGCCGACTCCCTGGACATCCTCACCATCGCCATGGAGGGCGCCACCGCAGGTTCCGCTGACGCCGTGTCCACCACTGAAGCCCTGACCAAGACCATGAACATCTTTGAGGCGGAAGGAGTCGAAGGGGCAAGCAAGGCGATGGACGTCTTCTTCGGAATCGTCGACTCCGGTCTTCTCACATTTGAACAACTGGCGCGATCGTTCCCGCGGGCCGCGTCTAACGCCGCAGGTCTCAAGATTAGCGTGGAGGAGACCGGCGCCACCCTCGCCACACTGACCAAGGTCCTCGGGACCACCGAGCAGGCGGCCACGGCGACCGACGCCATCTTCCGAACGCTGATATCACCGTCAAAAGCGATGATTGACTTGTATGACAAGTGGGGAGTAAAATCCGGCCCGGAGGCCATCAAGAAGTTTGGTAGTCTGAGTGCCGTAATAGACAAGCTCAAGGATTCCACCGGCGGCGAGGTCACCGCCATCCGTGAGCTATTTAATTCAGACGAGGCCATGAAGGGCATACTCCCGATACTGACCAGTAGCTACGACGATTTTAACGATGCGGTCGTCACCGTCACCGACAGCACCGGCAAGTACAAGGACGCGCTGGACGGGGTTATAGAGGGGCCAGGGTTCCAGTGGAACCAGATGGTCAACGAGATGCAGAACAACACCATCGCGCTCGGCGACCATGTGGCTCGGGTCTTCGGGCCGATCATGAATAAGGTTATTGAGAAGGTCACCGCCGTCGTCGACAAGTTCACGGAGCTCACCGAGGAGCAGCAGAACAACATCCTCCGGTGGATCGGCATCGCTGCCGTGGCAGGACCGGCACTGATCATAATTGGCAAGATGACCATAGGTATAGCAACGCTCGCCACGCTCACCAGAACCACACTGATTCCGGCTATCGTGAAGGCCACGGCTGCTATCTGGGCCAAGGTAACTGCACTCTATGCAGCACTTGCCGCTATGGGGCCGACCGGGTGGGCGCAGATTGCCGTAGCGATGGCGACCACCGCTGGGATAGTAACACTCTTTATTAAAAACACACGTCTAGAAACAGATGAGTTTACGCAGGCAACCAAGGACAGCACCAAAGCTATGCGGTCGGCTGATGATGTGGCCAAGGACTACACTGAGACCATGGCAACTCTGGAGAACGTCCAGAGGCGGATCACAGAGCAGACCGACGAACTAGCTGCGGTTAATGCCAAGATAGCAGATTCTAATAACGGTATAACTGCTAGAGTCCAGGTCATCATCCGGCAGGGGTCTGATTTACTGGACGTCTTGAGGCGCGAGGCGGAGGCAACCGACATCCTATCGCAGGCGTCGCAGGACTATGTTACATTATTGCTCCAGCGCGAAGAGCTTTCCGATTCGGCCATCTCCTATCTGAGGCAATATGCCAAGGCGTTGGAGGATGCCAAGGAGGCGGACGAAGCATTGGCCGCGGCTCAGAGGGCAGAGGCCGCCACCCTGGCCGCTGAACAGTCCAGGCTGGCTTCCGCAGCGAGGGCGCGTGATGATGCTACCGCCAAGGTCAAGTCCTGGCTTGATCAATACAAGCTCAGCATATCGGTACTCGGAGAGCATAGCTTGCAGATGGCCGATGTCTACCAATGGCTTATCGCCCAGCAGGCACCGCTGGAAATAATTCAGGATGCCTACCTCAAATACGGTGAGAACCTTGAGAATGTAGACGGCCTGCTTGAATATGTGAGGGACCACGGCTACGAGGTGTCCGATATGTGGGACGAGACCACCGGTGCCATCACCCGCCAGTATGACGCCTACGACGAGCTGTTGGCCCAGATACTTTACGAGAACTCGGAGCTGGGCAAGCTCGGCTATACCATGGCAGACATCTACGAGGCACTCATTAAAGAAGGAAAAGCAGCGGACCTGGTGGCCGAATCGATGGACGCCTTCGGTAGCGAAATCGTCAACCTTGACGACCTGCTGGCCCACCTGGAGACAAACGGGATCGGGACCGTGGAACTATTCAAGCTGCTCAAGAAGTACGCCGATGACGCAGGCGTCGCAATCAAGGGGCTCACTGAATCGGGCGGTGGCCTGGGCGGTCCCGGTCAGACGGAGACCGGAATACCGGCGAGTCAACTCAGCGCCCTCGGCGTCAGTGGCGGGACCGCAGACGACCTCCTGAACTGGATGGGCACCTTTAAGAGCATGATGCCCGAACTTGGCTCAGAGATGACTACAGAGCTACAGGCATACATGGACGCGCAGGCGGCAAAGCGCCAACCGTCGGCACCGTCTTCATTCGTTGTCAGCTGGCTCAAGAGCAACTGGTCACGCATCTGGGAGGCTTCCGGATTGCAGGGGTTCGCAGACGGCGGGATGATCAACGAGCCGACCTACCTGACGCGAGTGGGAGACGCCAAGCCATACGGGATCATGGCGGAGCGCGGACCCGAACCTATCGGCTGGGGTGGAGTCATGGTCACCGGCAACACCTTCAACGTCCGGCAGGAGTCTGACATCAACGCTATCGCTGACCAGATCGTCACCAAGATCAGGCAGAAAACGGGAGCGCAGATGTAATGGCTAACTGGCTGTACGGCTACGGCAAGAGGGTCACGCTTACTATCGGTCATGGGCTGATAGACGGGGCGCTGGTGGACTTCCCGGTCACGATCCGGCTGAACTCCTCCGCCGGTCTCGGTAGCACTGACGTCACTGCTGTATTTGATGAACTTGGGGATGAGGATCAGAAGCTGGCGGTCACCACCTCAGACGGTATTACTCAGTGCTACGTTGAGGTCGAGCTTTGGGACGCGGCAAACGAGTGGGCCGTGCTCCACGTCAAGGTCCCGGCAATCAGCAACGTAGCCGACACAATCCTATATCTATACTACGACGTCAACCACGCGGATAACACTGCCTATGTGGACGTGCCGGGGTCTGTGGTGGCTCAGAGCGTCTGGGATGCTAACTTCAAGGCCGTGTATCATATGGGTGATGGTGCTGATAATGCCCATATTTACGACTCTACTGATAATGATAATGATCTTACAAAAGCGGGGTCTGCTGAACCAATTGAAACTGCGGACAAAGCTGGGTATGCACAAGACTTTGACGGCTTAAACGATTTCGTTGGCAGAGCCGCCTTTATGAATTTGGCATTGATCGGTAGTTGGACAATGGAGTTTATTGTCAATGTGGCTGACCTTGACGATTATCATTACATATTAGCTAATGGGTTATGGGGAGGTAAAACTGGGGTACATTTTGCAACCGATGGAACGGTAAATGCTTATTATCGGGACAATGTTTCTGCTTATGTAAGAGTAAAGACGGCAGTCCTTAGCATTCTGACAGACTATCTTATAACTGTTGTGAGTGATTCTGGCACTTTGACTATTTACGCTAACACCGTACCTTCAACAGCTGGAGGAACTGCGATAGATCCTGGGAATGTCACTATCTTCACATTAGGTAAGCGAAACAAGGGAACAGAAACTTGGTACAAAGGTATTATGGGTGAGGTTAGAGCATCCGATATAGCCCGCGCCGCCGAGTGGATCAAGGCCACCCACCACGCCCTCGCCGACACGCTCGTCACACTCTCCGGACCAGGCACACCAGAAGCGTCAGGGGTATTGGTCGGCGGGGTTCAGGTCACAATCGTCTCAGGCTCACTCTCGGTAGACTCCCGGATAGAGGAGCGGTCCACCGCGAGTTTCGTGGTGATCGACACCAACGCCTCCGAGTCATACCCCAGGGGGACGCCCGTCCTGATCTACGACCCGGACGCCACGCTGGTGTTCGGAGGCTTCGTCGACGCGCCCACCAAGGTCAGGGACACCAAGGTCGGGCTGCTCCACACCGTCAGCTGCATCGACAACCACTTCCTGGCGGACAAGAGGCTGGCGGTCAAGAGCTACACGGACAAGACGCTGGCCTATATCGTCACCGACCTGCATACCAGCTACCTCTCGGCCGAGGGCGTCACGCTCGGGACCATCCAGACCGGGCCCACGTTCGACTCCGTGGTATTTAATTACGTCAGGGTCAGCGATTGCTTCGACGCCCTCAAGGAGCTCTCCGGGTTTATCTGGGAGATAGACGAGAGCAAGGTCCTGGACGTCATCGACCGCGCCACCAACGCCGCGCCCTGGCAGCTGGACAACTCCACCTACCGGCCAGTGGGCCGCCCGGTGATCACCGGAGGCAATCCGCTCTACCGCAACTACCAGTACGTCAGGGGCGGGACCGGCCTGACCAGCGAGCAGACCGAGACCTTCACCGGCGACGCGGTGACCAAAGCGTTCACCGTCGGGTACAAGATCGCCCAGGTTCCGACCGTTACCGTCGACGCATCCGCCCAGACAGTGGGCATCAAGGGCGTGGACACCGAGAAGAACTGCTACTGGAACATTGGCGACGGGACGGTTACATTCGACACCGCACCAGGTAACGCACTCGCTGTTGTCGTCGTCTACTATGGGCAGTACCCATTGATAGCACTGGTGACCAGTGAGGGCCAGCGCGTCTCCCGAGCTGCGATAGAGGGCGGCACCGGGATCTCAGAGAACATGGTGACCGAGACGGAGCACAACACCGCCAACTCCATCACGGAATCGGCTGCCGGTAAGATATCCAGGTACGCCACCGAGGCCGAGAAGTTTGTCTACCACACTACCACCTCCGGGATAAAGCCGGGGCAACTCCAGGAGATCACCTATTCACTGTTCGGGCTCGCCGCCCATGAGATGCTGATAGAGTCGGTCGGCTACACCTCCGACGGGTCACTGGTAGACTACACCGTCACCGCCATCACCGGGCCAGCGATGGGGAGCTGGGCCAAGTTCTTCTATAATGTCATCCGGCGACAGGACAACGCCATCAAGCTGGGCGACTCGCTGCTGCTGATACTGCTGCGAACTGAGGAGACGCTGGCGGTCACTGAGACTACCAGCCTCGACGTGGACGACTTCTCAAGCGGCGAGGTGAACAGGTGGATCGCGTTACCGCCAGCACAGGGCGCGGCATGTAACGTCCAGCACGAGATAATGAAGCTGACCGAAACTACGAGCATCGTGGAACACGCCACCGAGGACTATAAGTGGGGATAAAATGGGAGTACTAAACATTCGGCCTACTGCGGCAGGAGATAGCTGCGAGTGGCAGTCACAAGTCGGTTCAGCTTGCCCTAATCACTGGGACAACGTCGAGGGCGAACCGCCTTCGGGATCTAATCCAGTCAATTATGCAAGCGGTGATGCATGGGTTACAGACCTTTATAATTTTGCGAATCACACCACCGAGGCAGACGGTATCATAAAGATAGAGGTCTATTTATATGCTCAACCCGGGTGGACTGTCGATCGGCCGTCTATGAAAGCCGCTATCAGAATTGGCGGCACGACATACGAGGGGTCAGAGATAACACTAACCACGCTTAAGTGGTACGACCCTTACGAGTGGGCAGTCAATCCATATACTGGGTTAGCTTGGACTTGGACCGATATAGACAACCTTCAAGCCGGTGCAGCTGGGCGCAGCATGTACTCATTAGACAATACCAAGCAGACTATTTGGGGAGGCATCAAAGTATTAGTTACCTACGGGCCTAGGTGGGGATTCGCTACCTGGAAATAAAGGAGGACCACATGATAGAGGACGCACGGATCAAGGAGCGGGAGCAATTCCCCATCAAGTTCAACTGGAGAGTCAGGGCCTACCGGAAGGGCACCGTGGACCTGGGCGGCTACTACAACCGCCGGGACCTCAGCGGGCGGGAGGCATTCCGCGGCCAGCTCATCCTCCCCAGGGAGGCGCCGGTCCATGAGCTGACGGGGCCGAATCTAATCGTCACGGTGGGCAAGCAGCTGGTGGGCGATATGCTGATCGACGAGACCGGCTACGACACCGGCCTGACCTACCACGCCATCGGGACCAACGCCACGGCGCCGGTCATCGGGGACACCACCCTCAACACCGAGGATGCACGGAAGGCGGTCACCGCCAAGAGCCGGCTGGTCAACGTGGTCACCTGGTCCACGTTTTTCACCGCCGGCGAGTCGACCGCGAGCATCCTGGAGGCGGGCATATTCGGCCACTCCACGGCGAGCGCGGCCGCCGACTCCGGGATATTATTCAGCCGCTACCTCGTCACCTTCGACAATTCGGCCGGGACTTACGACCTGACCTTCGACTACATACTGACTATAGGATAAGGGAGGACAAACATGACCATAGCAACCGGACAAGACATCGAAGCCGCCGACGTACTGGCGCTGACCGACGACAGCAAGGTCCTCAGCCACTCCCGCGTCCTGACGGCCGCATCCGGGGACGTGGCCTACACCGGCTACGGCTTCCAGCCCAAGACAATCATCATATTCGGTACCAAGGGAGGGTCAACCGCGTCGTGGGGCGTTGCCGACACCAACCTCGCGGAAATGTGCATCTACTCTTATTCTACCGATATTTACGTGGCGAACACCGGTGCCATCATCTACATCGACACCACCACCGGCACCGTACAATCAGCCGTACTCAAGACCTTCGACGCGGACGGCTTCACTTTAACATGGACGAAAACGGGGACACCTACGGGCACCGATATCACGTTCATGGTGCTGGCATTCGGCAGGGCTTAAGGAAAGGAGGACACCATGAAAGCACTCAGAATATACTACGACACCAAGGGGTATGTTACATGGACATCGTCACTGGATGGTCCGGGCGAGTTCCCCGTCTCGGCCAGTGATGAGCTGGCCACCATGCCCCGAGGGACCAAGGTGATCGCCATCGACGACGAGGCCGAGATCGCTAGCTTCAACACTTCTACCGGCAACCGGGTGGTGGACGGCAAGCTGGTGATCGGGACACCTTATGAGCCAGCACCAGTAGTCCCGCCGAGGGACCTGGCCGCCGAGGTGGACGATATCAAGACCCGGCTATCCTCACTGGAATTGACCAAGTAAAGGAGGGACACAATGGCACAGGAGTCTCAAGGCCCAACAGTCAGTCTCTGCGAACAACACGGCACGGCGCTCACCATACTGGACGGGAAGGTCGACGCCTTGACCGAGAGCACCAACAACATAGAGCAGGCCCTCAAGGGGTACAACGGGACCAAGGGACTCATCCCGGCATTCGAGGCCCACCGTGCGGACGACCACGACTTCAAGGCCGACTATTACAAATTCAAGCGGGCGGTCCTGGTCACGGCGTCCTTCCTGGCCGGCTCCGGTCTCCTCGGCGGAGGCATCGCCGGTATCATCAAACTAGTCAGCACCATGGCATAGCGGGGCCCAGGGGCGCCGGGCGGGGCCGATCCTCCCCTCACCCGGCTGCCCCACAAGAATAGAGCGGTCGTCCACAGCAACGGGCGGCCGCTTTCGTTTGCACCCGATTCCCCAGTACAGCCGGAACGCGCCAGGATTTGGACTTGGCGTGGTGTGGCGGGCACCAGGGCAGCCGCCGCAGGTACTAAATAAGCCTGTCGCCAGAGTAACAGGACACCACCGGGCCGCCAGTCTCCCCGCCAGTCTCTGAAAATAAATATGCTGCTTTAGTCTCAAAACCCTTGACTATAGTTAATAAAGAGTGTATACTTCTGGTAGATAAGACAAGGGAGGACACGACGATGACAGTCAGAACAGCAAACAGAAAAGCAGTGAAATCAGAGACCGCAATCAAGCATGGGTGGGGAAGGGATCGTTACCGCTGGGTCAGTGGCCTAACTCCCACAGAGCGCATAGCTGTCAAGGAGGGGATCACGGTATATTTCGAAATAAACCGCGCCCCGAGCCGTCTCCACCACACACAGAGCGGATACAAAATCGTTACATACGGTTGGGGCCGATGGGATAGTCGTGAACCGAGCGGTCGTGAACTGCGCCTAATTCAGGCGATCGAAAACTTTGAAGAGGCCTCCAATAGCTTGGGAGTGGCGGAGGCAAAATGAACGACACCGACAAGAACCAGCAGAAGGTAATCATCCAGGGAAACGAGGTGTTGATCGAGTGGTACTGCTCGCTGCTCTGCGACAACCCGATCCTGATGACCAAGATCAACCCAAATTGAAGGAGGAGAACATGTTACACACCACGTTTGCACTAGCCAAAGAGTCAAGAGCCTGTGCCGAGAGCTACCGGATGTTTGCCAAGCATGTCGGCGGGATCACGAAGTTCGGAAGAGACACGCCGATACCACTGTCAGACATCCTGGACGTGCTAGGAATGGGTGATGCACTCTGGGCACTCCTGTGCGTTATGCCTTCCGAAGCAAAGGAACGAGATCGGATCGCCCGTACTTTCGCCTGCGATTGTGCCGAATCAGTCCTGCAACTATATGAGGTTGAGTACCCCGGCGACTCGCGGTGCAGAGAAGCGATCAACACGGCGAGGCGGTTTATCGGAGGCAACGCCACGGAAGAAGAACTGGATGCTGCGTGGGCTGCTGCGGGGGATGCTGCGTGGGCTGCTGCGGGGGATGCTGCGAGGGCTGCTGCGTGGGCTGCTGCGTGGGCTGCTGCGGGGGCTGCTGCGGGGGATGCTGCGTGGGCTGCTGCGGGGGATGCTGCGTGGGATGCTGCGTTCGAAGCAAACTTCAGGAGGTTACTCAATGCCTGAACTACACCCGATCGCAAAGGCGCTAGCCGCCGAGCAGGATCGCCAGCAGCTGAACGGCTCCCAGATGGCCGCCAAGCTCGAAGTCACAGAGGCAGCCTGGTCCCTGGTACGCCGGGGACTGAAACAGCCGGGACGCAAGGTCATCACAGGAGCGATCAGGGGCTTCCGGCGGATCAACGTGACCAACCTGCTGAGAGACGTCAAGGAGGAGAACTGATGGAACCAGAGTACAAGGCGCCAAGCGTGAACAAGATACTGGACACTCTCACTGGTAGGCCACGGGGTGACAGTATCAGATCAAACATCTGCGTGATCTGTGGCAAACCAGCCACCGACTTCACCGACTCACTCAGCCGTCAAGAGTTCGCTATTAGTGGGCTGTGCCAGGTGTGTCAGGATGTAGCATTCAGAGATGATGATGAGGAGGAAGGGTGATGCGCCAGCCTCGAATAGGAGACCTTGATCTAAACGCTCTTGAGGCCAAAAACAGAGAGGCCATGAGAAGGATATCCGAAGAAGAAGCGAGAGGAGAACTGATGAAAGACCTGACACTATCTGACATGACCAAGGATGAACTGGTCACACTGATCAATGATCGCATGATCAGCTACAACCAACGCGACCTTCGCCGGATTCGCTGGCAGAGCATGGTGGACGAAGCGCAGAGGGTATGCAATGAAGCCTGCGAAGCAATGAAAGAACACAGCGGCGTTGATCCAGTGAACATAGCCAAGTGGTACGAGGACAGCAAGCAGTTTGATCGCGGCATGAAGCTCCACGATGCAGCCGAGGCATTCTTCACGGCCATGGATGAAGATACTCTTCGTGCAGACATCAACAAGATGAAGGAGGCCAACTGATGCTGAAGACAATCAGAGACTCGTGCAAAGATAACTTCGAAAAGACTAACCTGACCTTTCCCGCCAAGGTCTGCCGGGAGTGCCAGGGCTGCGTCATGGCCAAGGTCTACCAGGAGACCGGCGGCCTGCACCCGAGCACCAAGCAACTGGAGGTCCTAGAGGATAGATCCTCAGCGTATGCCACCAGCGGCGCGGACGCCGGCGGAGGCGAGGAGCCAGCGGCATGACTGAACAACAGAACACCCCTGTACCTGACAGCGGGCTGGTGGATATACGGTCAATTATACGAGGCAGTACCGACGAAGCCTGTATGGAATGGTACGACTGGTTGAAAGAGCAGTTACCGAAAGGGAGCATCATAACATTCTTTTTGACTAGAGGTGATTCGGGCGTGTTCACAGCAAATATACCAAGTGAGGTGAAGAATGACTAACGAGAACACGGAAGGGCTGGCACTACTGACGGACGATGAAATATCTAATGTGTTAAATTACAGATTCGGAACCGACAAAGAACGATTCCGTTATGTCGCTGACGCAGCAAGTGAGAAACAACTGGCGGCAGACGAAACTAGGTTCGCATTGGCATACAGCGATTTACAAGATGATATTGCAGAAGAATACGAAGCCCGTAGTAAGGTGGGGGAATGAGCAACGACGAGAAGCAACTGGACATGGTGCCCGCGGCCGAGATATCGGCCCCGAGCTTCCTGCAGGACATCAGTCGGCACCCGTCCCCGGCGCTGGAGGCCGAGGCCCTGGACGCCCTGATTAAAGCAGGCCACTCCCAGAAGGCCCTGGCCCGGCGCCTGGGCATCAGCCGGGCGGCCATCCAGCAGCGCCTCAGCCTGCTCACCCTGCAGCCGGACCTCTACCAGGCGCTCAAGGATGGGCGCCTCATGTTTAGCGTCGGCCGGGATCTGGCCAAACTGCCCATGTTCACCCAGCAGCAGCTGGCGGCGCTGGAGGATCTGCCGACCGCCAAGGAGGCGGCCGCCATGGTCCGCGACTACAAGATGGCCACCGTCCCCACGGAGCCCTTCGACCTGGGGACCGGGGAGAGGCGCCCAGACGTGGTCTACACCCATCCCAACTACAACAACGGGGACACCGCCATCACCGTGACCCTCAAACTAGAGATTCCTATCACGCCGGACATTTACACCCAGGGGCTCCATCGCAAGCTGGAGGTGGTGACCATTGAAGCCGCCAGAGATGTGATCCTCCGGGCCATCCCGGTGGGCCAGGACACCGGCGTCAAACCATGGGACCAGTTGACACCCAGGGCCCAGAGATACCGCCGCGCCAAGGCAGCGGCCAAGAGGGAGGCATAGCTCATGCACCTATACCCTAATACCTGGATGAAGCTGGCCGGCTTCTGCTACCGCCGAGCCTTCGGCCGGGGCGGAGATGCAGAGCCAGCCGGCATCCCTGGGCGCCGTGACCCGAGCTACCCCTGCAGCGGCTACGCGCCGCGGCCGGCCACCATGGGGGACTTCCGGGACTGCATGACCGACGGCCACTATCTATGTGATGAGTGCGCTCACCGGGAGGTCCCGGACCCCGACGATGGGGATTGACAACGCCCGGATACATGCCCCAAACTGTTGATTGACATTATTACCTATGGGTGCTACTCTAAGGTAATGGGAGGTATGAATGAAAGTAGAAATAACAAAGCTCCATTGTAAGCGCTGCGGGCACGGCTGGTACCCCAAGCAACCAGACGTCCGCATCTGCCCCAAGTGCAAGTCAGCTTACTGGGACAAAGAGAGGAAGGAATAATGCCGGTACTGGGAGAGATAGGCCTCAGCAAACACAAGGACAGTATCTAAGTGGAGGATCACAATGACTGAGGATAACACGGCCTATTATAAGGCTTTGGCCACGCCGCCACCGTGGGCGCTGAAAACAATACAAGCCGGGAGACTCAAGGGGCGCTCAGATATTTCGCCACAATGGCGATACCAGGCCATGACTGAGCAGTTCGGCCCGTGCGGCGTCGGCTGGAAGTGGGAACTGGTCAACACCTGGGCCGGACCTGCTTCCGACGATCAGGTCTTCGCGTTCGCCCACGTCAACGTTTACATTAAACATGAGGGCGAGTGGAGCGACCCGATACCCGGCACCGGTGGGTCCATGCTGGTGACGAAGGAATCAAGCGGCCTCCACTCCAGCGACGAGGGATTCAAGATGGCGATCACTGACGCGCTATCGGTGGCCCTCAAGTTCCTGGGCGTCGCCGCCGATGTCTACGCCGGGCAACTCGATTCAAAGTACCAGTCGCCACCGAAGCCCGCCGCGGCGAAGCCCGCAGCGCCCGCCACGCAAACGCCCGCCGGGTTGATCTCTACTGCACAGAACGGGAAGCTCTGGGCGTCGGCCAAGGACGCCGGGCTGGACGACGCCGCCATCCACGCCTGGATATTAATCCGCTACGAGAAGGAGCACGTCTCGGAACTGACCAAGGACGAGGCCAGCCAGGTCATCGAGGCGATCATCGACGAGCAGGTGCCGACCGAACCGATGACCGACGAACGGGAAGCCCAAGCCGACAAGGACATCGAGGAATTAGGGGAGGGAAAGCCCGGCCTGCCCATGCCCACGAAGCAGAAGGCAGAGAGTAGCCAGGGTGTTGTCGGTGCCATCCTCGATGCAGACGACACCAAGCAGCCACCGCCACCCAAGACCACGCCGGTGCCCACTTCCACCAGTGCCCCGTCCAAGGACCCGGACGTCGTAGAGGAGGCCACCAAGATCCTCACCGCGGCGGACCTCCCCGAAGGCTTCCCGGCCAAGGACTCCCAGGGAGACGCCACGGCTGGCCACCTGGCCCTGCTCAAGGACCACGCCATCCACCACGGCCTGGACCTCGGCATCGTCTACACCTGGGTCACGGACGCCGCCACTAAAGCCGGCAACGTAGCGCCCAGCTGGGAGCAAATGACCCAGCGCCAGATATACACCCTGGGGATGCTAGTCCTCAAGAATTCCAAGATGGAGGAGAAAAATGTCAATCAAGGACCAGGACCTAAATCAGAGCAACCAGCAGGCAGCACCGAGCGGGCCGACGAGCGAGCCGCTGCAGACGCTAGAGACGTCTCTGGAGCAGCAGCTGCAGGACCAGCTGGCGGGGAAACCGGAGACGCCGACGACGATGGCGGCTGGGCCGAGCTCTCCGCCGAAGCAGACGCCCACCGATAGCCGCCAGATAGTCCAGGTCACCTACTTCTCAGAGAGCACCGGCAAGGCCAGCGGCCGGGCCTATGCCTACTACGGAGCACCGGGGGAGACCCACCTGGTAGAGGACATCGTCATGGTCCCGGTCGCCATCCGTGGCTCCCTGGACCCCAACGAGACCCGGCTGCAGAAGGCCAAGGTCGTGGACGCCAGCGTCCCGCCGGCCAACATCGAAGCCTTCAAGGATAAGGTCCGCACCATCCCCCCGCCGGCCGCCGACCAGGCACGGAAAATTTTAGATCCAGAACCTGAGACGGTGGCCGAAACAACCCCGGAGCCGGACGATATCGGCTACCAGGCGGACGCCATCACCGAGGACCCCAACAAGCGGGACCTCATCCTGGCCGGAGACTCCGAGCTCTCCACCGCCGTCATGGTCATCGCCTACCCGGAGCGGGACGGCACCTACCTACAGCTGGCCGGCCAGGTCAAGGACCTCATCGTCCGGCTGGACGCCCACCAGGTCACCGACCAGGAGAGCGCCGGGAAGGCGGCCGACGACCTGAGCATGGTCCTCCGCCTCAAGAGAGCCCTGACCAAGCGGCAGACCGAATACACCAAGCCGGTCCACGACCTTCACACCAGCTTCATCGCCACCTTCAAGGCAATCCTGGACCCGCTGGAGGCGTCCAACCTGGTCCTCAAGTCCAAGCTGGGCGTCTGGACCGTGGCCGAGCAGGCCAAGGCCGACGATGCCCGGAAGGCCGCCGCCATCGCCGAGGTGGAACGGATGGGCCAGGCAGATGTCGACGAGGAGACCGGTGAGATACACGAACCGCCAGATGCACCAGCACCGCCGCCAGCAGCTGTCAGCCCGACGACCCGCGGCCTTCAGGGAGTCATCAACACCAAGATGGTTAAGAAGTTTACCATTACGCACCCCGACATGGTTGATCGAAAATACTGTAGCCCTGACCCCAAGCTCGTCAAGGATGCGGTCGACGCTGGCATCAAGAAAATCGACGGCGTCTACATCTATGAAGAGCCCGCCGTCACGGTCAAGAGATAGGAGGACGAGGTGAAAAGTGTAGGCGAAGTGCTACAGATGATCGGGATACTGATCATGCTGCTTGGAATACTGGCGGTGCTCGGAACCTGTGTCTATTGCGTGATCTGAGCACCCCTGCCCCCGGCGCCGGGTTGGTTCCGGGGGCAGCAACCAAACATTGACATATACTGTAGTACGTACTATAGTATCAACCACAGGAGGTAGATATGCTTAAAATCCATGAATGCACGTGTCTACGCTGCGGCTGGAAATGGACGCCGCGTATACCAGACCCCAGGATATGCCCGAACCCCAAGTGCCATAGCTTACGGTGGGATACGCTACCGGCAGACAAGGACGGCGGATTGGGCACCGTACCCAAGGGGGAATAATGGCCTGGATAGAGAGCCACCAAAGCCTGAGAACACACCGTAAAACAATGAAACTCAAACGCCTGCTAGGGATTCGGGAACATGAAGTCGTCGGGTACCTTCACATACTCTGGTGGTGGGCACTGGACAACGCCCCGGATGGGAACCTCGAAGGCTTAGATTCCAAGGACCTGGCTGACGTCATAGGGTACAGGGGCGACCCTGAAAAACTGAGTAGCTCCCTGGTAGCTGCCGGTTTCATGGACGCCGCTCCCCTTTCGCTACATGACTGGGGAGACTATGCCGGAAAGCTAATAGACAGGCGCAAGGCCAATACTGAGCGTAATCGCAGGTATCGTAGCGCGTCACATGAGTATCACGAGCGCGTCACATCGCCGTCACGTGATGGGGCTACCGTACCCAACAGTACCCAACCCAACCCAACCACTACTATAAATAGTAGTAGCAACAACCAATCGCCAGAGGATAAAGAGATTTTATTGATCTGGCTCGGTGTTCACTTATTCAAGGAGAGGATGCCATCGATGGTCAAGGCCAAAGAACTACTGAGCAAGCTAAGGGAAGAACACCCTGACCTTGACATGGTGACACTGAGCAAGGAGTGGGCCGCCTACAAGATAGGCAAGCCGCTCATGGCCAACAGCAACCCTGCCAGCCAGCTCTACAAGTGGATGGCCAACGCGGAGAAATTTGAGAAGGAGCGCCAAGATAATGAGTCAAGACGAAAACCGGGAGGAACAAAGGACCAGCACGGACCAATGGAGCCGAGTCGGGTCGGCGTTTTCGGCGCCGTCCCTCGCCACACCAGTGGAAATTGAGAAGCCCTGCATCAGCTGCGGGGAGACCTTCACCACCGAGCAGAGGATCTACACCATGGCCGGGAAGGAATACGATCAGACGGACAACTACTGCCCGGCCTGCCACATCACGCTGGCGGCCAGTGAAGCCGCCAAGCAGCAGGCCGCCCTGGATATGGCCAGGTCCAGCGTCCGCCGTAAGTGGCGAGAGGAGTGGAGCGGTATCCCGCCGAAGTATCAGCTGACCACCTTCGAGACGTTTCAGGAGAAGCTACAGCCCACCCTCTACAAAGTCATGGAGACCTACGCCAACCTCTGGGACGACTACCCCAGGGGCAAGCCCAGCGTGTTCGTCTACTCCGAGCACCCCATCTATGGCGTCGGCAAGACGCACCTGATGGCCGCCCTGGGCCACCGCATCCTGGACCGCTGGAAGGGAGACCCGGACCACTCCATCATCCCCATCAGATTCATGGCCGAGCGGGAGCTATTCAGAAGCCTCCGGGCCAGCTACAACCCGACCGATGGCCGGCCGGTGGCCAGCGAGGAGCAGATATACCGGCGCCTCACCGGCGCCCCGCTGCTCATCCTGGACGACCTGGGAAAGGAGGTGGTCAGGGACCCGAGCTTCGTCCAGCGCGTCTACTGGAACCTGATCGACGCCCGCTACCAGGCGGACCTCCCCATGGTCATCAGCTCCAATATCTCCCTGGACGGCGTCGCCGAGCGGCTCGGCCAGGCCACCGCGGAGCGCATCATGGAGATGACCCAGGGCAACATCGTCGAGGTCAAGGGCAGCTCCTTCCGCTTCCGGGAGGTGGCCTAATGCCATACGCCAAGATGGAGGACCGAAGGGCCTGCGATCGTCGGCGCCGGGAGAGCCCGCGCCGGCAGCGGATCAACCGCGCCGCGGTGCGCACCATGCGCCACGGCGCGGACCACCGCCAGGTCTGGCTGGACGCCGGCGGGACCTGCGAGCTCGGCCGGGAGAACGGCTGCAGGACCTACCGGCAGCTGGAGTACCATGAGCCCTTCGGCGAGGACCACGCCGGCACCGGCAAGATGCAGACCCGAACGCTGGGCTGCCTACCATGCCACGCCGGCGACCACTACTACGAATACGACGAGGACTTCATCAAGAACCGGCACAAGCCATCGCTGCTATACGAGGACATAATGGCGGAGATCGCGGAGGCCGGCAGCGTCGACGCATGGGCCACAAGGTACAGCCTGACCCGGCCCGAGAACCAGGACCCGGACACCACGCTCCGGGTCCTCGGAGGCAACGTAGAACACGACGAGGAGGACGCGGCATGATAACACTGAAACTCAAGGACCTGAATGACAACGCCAAGCTGAAACCCGGCGCCACCATCAAGGTCAAGGCCATCACGATGACGACGCCCGGCCGCTGGACGGTCACCGGGGAGGTGACCAAGACGACCTCCATCAGCTGCAACAACAAGGGCTGCGAGCACAACCCCAGCGGGGAGGTCTGCCGCCAGGTCAAGGACGGCGAGGAGCTGGAACTGAGCCGCGGGGCGTCTCTTATGGATGCCAGTCTCCTCATCTGCGAGTCGTTCAGCCCCTGGCCGACCAAGGCCGAAGCGAGGGCAGCATGAGCCGCATCCTTGGCTTCTCAACAAAGGACTGGCCCAACCACCGGACCGGCATGCCCAAGCTGCAGAGCGGCAGCTTCACCACCTTCCGCTTCGTCCGCAAGGACCGGGCCATGAAGGTGGGCGAATGCGTCCAGGTCGTCGTCCACCCCCGCATGAAGGCGCCGGGCCGCGTCATCCTGGGCACCGCCCGAGTGGTGGCCATAGATCCGCGCTGGGTTATGCCGCCCAAGTGGGCCGATAGCCCAGTCATGGTGGCCATCTGCAGGAAAGAAAGGGAGTTCAGCGGCGCCGACTGGTCCGCCATTGATCTGGTCAAACCAGACGAGGCCTTGGAGGACGGATTCCTGACGGTCCGGGAGATGTTCGACACCATTGGGAAAATGTACCAGTACCGCCAGCTCACCGAGCCCATGGTCAAGCTGACACTGGTCTGGGTCGACGTCACCGAGGCATGGTGGGACGCATGGGCATGACCGGCCATCCCGGCATGACCTGGCAACAGTGGCAGAACACGGTGATCGCTCTGCTCCAGACCTACGGCTGGCACGTCGCCCACTTCAGGCCGGCGATGAACCAGCGCGGCCAGTGGCGCACGGCCGTGGCCGCAAATGGAAAGGGCTGGCCTGATATCGTGGCCATTCACAAGGAGCGCGGACAACTCCTCGTCGCTGAACTCAAGACCGGGAAGGGCAGGCTAACCCCAGAGCAGAAGGAGTGGCTGGAGTATTTCCGGCTGGTCCCTGGCTGCGGAGTTTACGAGTGGAAGCCTGACGACTGGGATACCATACTAGGAATCGTACAGGGAGGGAGATGATGACACAGGAAGGAATGAGGCCCGCTGAACGCTGTGCTTGTTCATTGGCTTGGGTAGCTGGTAGGTTATCCAAGTATGAGATACCTGAACCAGTTGACACTTACAGAGCCGCACTAACCAGAAAAAACATATCCGC
>Ga0208904_1001184_pt1 | contig 18397 bp, 14 predicted proteins | sample AntAceMetag02UKB_FD_184774 | JGI IMG/M metagenome (GOLD analysis project Ga0208904, IMG submission 184774) | Saline lake microbial communities from Ace Lake, Antarctica - Antarctic Ace Lake Metagenome 02UKB (SPAdes) (version 2) | ecosystem: Environmental > Aquatic > Non-marine Saline and...
ATCCATAAGATCTTATGAGCTGTATATTCACACGGAGCGGGCCACTATGTTCAAAGCTTAGTTGCCTAAATCTGCAGATGAACGCGAGGGTAGTCACGCACAATGTTATATTTGAAAGGCTGTAGCGGTTTGAGCCAATGAATAGACTACAGAACAACCATTTGAGCAGATTCATTCTTTACCTACCAAACATGTTCGTTGGTTTATCTCAAATTGTTGAGAGTCTTCCACAGACGGATAGGTGGCGCCTAAGCAAGATCCCATTGATTATCATGATGTGTCCAAATTCACCACGTTTTCTTCACCAAACCATTCTTTTGCTCTGACGATTACTGATTCAGTTGGATTGTGATAGAAGACCGATAGCTCCTCCATTGCACGAGTGCAGCAAACGTAGAATATTTTCGATGTCCGCTCGGCTACGGATTCACTTCCGCTACCTTCAAAAAGATACTTGAAATTATAGTTATTCCAGCCACCATTATCGAGAATAACCAGAACTCGTGAATACTCACGCCCCTTGGTCTTGTGTTGGGTCGAGAAAGGCGTGTGCCCTTCGAGGTAGTAATACAGGTGTTGAAACTCCGAAAAAGGAAGGTCGGTGACGCGACCGTAAGCATAGGCTTTTTGTTCTTGGAAGCGAATTAGACGATCATCTTTTTTAACCAAACCGGCCGTAGCGGCAAACTCGATCGCATCACCGATTAACATAGTGGTATCGACAGATAGTGCAGCAATCGCATCTCTTAAGGTTGCCTTGTCGCCAGCTGATCGCAGGCTGAAATCAGTCAATCTGATGAACTCACCATACTGTCGGGTCTGATAAGCATGTATGCAGTTCTGGATACGAAAGAGATGCCGGATGAGCTCGTCGCGCTGTGATCCTGGCCGCGATGTGTCATCATGTGCATCTTTCGCATCATCTAGCAGCTGATCCTTGCTGACATACAAACGGCTAATCTGCTCGTACGATGTCTCGCGGGCCTTCTGCAGATCGTTAGGGTGCTCATGGATGTACGTCTGCATCGCAGCAGTCGGGCTCACACGATTTAGCTCACTGCCTGCTTTACCCACCTGTAGGGCGTCTACAACCTCCCCAAATGTCATCCCCTCATAATGTATTTCCCCAGCATTGTCTTTCAGATAGTCCTTGATACGCTTGACGAAGGCAAGAATCCTATCCCCATCATAGACCTCCATCAGCATTCCAAATCCCGCCTGTGAAGCAATAAGGTTATGAGTAAGATTTAGCTCTTTGCTTCCCTCAACTTCCCAACCCAGATGCTTACGGACAACCTCTACTGATGCTGAGGACGAGTACATAAAGCGGATCACGCCTTCGCGGACGTTGCCATCAAACATGTTGGGCGCATTTGTATCGCCGGATGGATGTTGTACAAGCCCGTCATTTCGAAGCTGATTTGCTAACTCGATAATTAGGCGTGAATTTCGGCGATTCTGTTCTTTCTTTACCTCAATTAGCTCTTCCGCCTCAACACGTCCGTGCAGGCTTCCGACAGTCCCGGGATAAATCGCCTGCATAGAATCGCCGAAGAACCCCACCACACAACTGCTTGCGGCAGCCCTGATGAAATCTAGCAGAATCGTGACCACAAGTGGGGATGTGTCCTGATATTCGTCGACGAAGATGTGGGTGTGGAGGTCCCCTACAATACGACAAAGCTTCGGGTAACATTCGAACATTCGGGAAGCGAGAATTAACACTTCGTCATGTGAGATGATGCCATCACCCAACCGCACATATTCACGATACTGGATCCCCTCTGCTAGGTCACAGAACAGGTCGGTTTCGACCGGGCCTCCACTTGGTAGAGTAAAGCGTTTGAGGGCTGGATCATCACTTTGGATCAGTTCACGCAAAATCTCCTTCAGTTCGCTCTGGTGCCTCTTGATGTGCTCCCACATGAAGTCGTGTATCGTTGATACCCAGAGATTCTGACAATCTGCACGTTTCCGGATCTCGTCAGCAGCCGCATTCGTGTACGTAATGCACGCAATTTTGCTTGAGGACTCAAGTTGGGTCAGAGTTTGTATCACTTCTACCAGTGTATAGGTTTTCCCACTCCCCGCCCCGCCACTGAGCAAGAAACTGTGTTTTTCTCTCGCCAGCTCAAGGATACGTGTTGTCTCTGATGTCAACTCACTCATCGTAATCTCCTCGCAGCCATTTCAGACCTTCCTCAATATAGGCAGGTATCTTCCAGTTGCTATAGGCGTGCCCCTCGCCATCCTCCTCGCTGTTTAGAAGAATTTCGATTGCAAGCGATGGTTTGCTGTTGACGGCTTTTTCTGAGAACTCAAGTGGCTCTACTTCACCGGCAACGTACTTGGCGTACCACTTCTTGGTAAGAGATGGGAAACGGTCATGCCCAAAGCTGAGGATATCCCTGTTCAGGGAGAAAAAAGCATCCTCAAAACTTCGACCATGATATCCGCTATCTTCCGTCTGGTAAGCGGTGAAGACACGCCCATTGGCGGCTGACTTCCATGCTTCACCTTCATTCTTTGCACATATCTTGTCTTTGCGTTCAAGTCCAACGAAGTAGCTGAGGTCGGTTCTGGATTTCCCATGGAAGAAGCACAGCGCTGAATTCGAAGTAAACTCGGCATTATCATCATCAGGGCAGCAGGAATGCGTCTCCCTACCGTCATCAGTGGCCACGTAGTAACCGCTATCAATATCCGTGATGATTAGGGTCCTTAGCCCAAGGAATTCTATAAACTTTTCATAGATCTGCGAATGTGCTCCTACTTCCACAATAGAAATGTTCTGGGATAGGAGCGGTGCCACATTGTCAGGGAATCCAGCTTGGTCAAGTTTCCGCATCATAGCTGGCAGGAGTATCCGCTCAGTGTCCCCCTCAATTAACACTACCCTGTCTGCGAAGAACAACTCTGCACGATGAAGCGTTAGATATTGTTTGAGGAAGCGGAACCATCGCGTCTCGTCCTCATCATCTTCAGAGAAATCGGTTTCCAGTTGCCGTAGATTCTTCGATTGGACATGTTGATCAGAGCGCTGCAAGTATTTAATGCTTTCAAACTCGGCCTCAGCCACGATATGCGCTGAGTGCGTACTGAGCACTGTTTGAAAAGAAGACAGCTTTTCCCCTGCAGTTGTGAGCATCAATCGGATGTTCTTAATGAAAATGTACTGCATCTGAGGGTGAGTATGGGCTTCCGGTTCTTCTATAAAAAGAAGGTTCAATGCTGCACCGGCCCCTGCCCGTACTTTATGGAACTCCTTCATGAGCAGGTCGATCTCGAAGATCATGCTGATCAAGTTCATATAGCCTAGCCCGTTGTAATGTTCTGGCAATTCGTGTTCAGCCTGCTCATACATTACAGTCGTGTTGCCTGACAGAATATCACGGTGTTGCAGTGTCGAAGCAATCTTGATGACAGACTCACCGGACCGAACGCCACCGAATTTACTAACTTTTTCTATCAGCTCGCCGAAGATACTCGCGTAGGCAATGCTGAACGAGTCATCTGCCTGACGCAGTGTAGTCTTGAACTCCTCAACTGAAGCATCACTTGCCGGGTCTCCAGAGAGTGCCTTATAGAGCTTTGATGTTTGAGCTGACAACGTCTGATCATTGTCCTTGTTTGTGACATCTCGACGCGCACTCACAAACTTGAACGCTATGGCATCCTCCAACGAAATTTTCTCATTATCTAAGTCAATGTCATGACCGCCTTCGACTGTGCATTTGCTGCGTCTCCTCAACTTGCCGAGAGCATCGATTAAGTTCTGCCTAAGAAAAACATTCGCTTCATCATCGTCCGTCATGCCATTTGCTCGCCACTTGCTGCGCAGCTCGTTCAGCCCCCTGCCATCTAACTCATAACAGAATTCCAAAACTATCTGTGAATCATCGGGGTCCAAACTCGTAATCAACTTCGCCACAGTTGACAGGTCGTCTTCATCGTCGTATATGATTGTTAGCTCAAGCCCTACATAAAATATGATGTCGTTGTTCTCGACGTCGTCAGTTCTCTTGAGAAGAGTGCCTATCCGCCCGCGTTGATCCGTGCTGATATCGTCAAAAGAAAGGCTTCTGCTCTCCCCCGAACCAAGGAACTTGCTCAAAGCTGTGAGTAGAGATGTCTTTCCTGTGTTGTTCTTTCCAATAATGACCGAAAGGTCGTCCTCAAGAAAAACCTCGAAGTCCTTAAGAAGTCTGAAATTCTTGACCCGAACACTGGTTATTTTCAATTATCTAGCCCTCCTAAGCTTGTCTATTACGGTATTCTGTATATCATACAGAGTCGTCCGTAGTTATATACATGTTGGGTGGCAACAATACTGAATGAATAGCCCTGGTGTATTTGTCCAATGTGATCTTTATCGTTGCGAACAAGTTACAGTCCAGTTTTGGATATTTTTCGTTTGCCATAAGTATTTGATTATGCATGGAATGTCAAGAAGCAGGGATTTAAGTCCGATCAGGTTTTCGCTTCATACCCCCCCCCTACCCTGCAAACCCAACAATAACGTGGGACGTTTTCCAGAGTGTACCCAAGAGTGTCACCAGTTTAGACTCGTGGAAATGACGTGCGGGGCGCAACTCCCCTAAAATTAAATAACATATTGATATATTGAAGTAATGTGGTCCGTTTTTCACCTCCACCACAACTCCATTTTCTGCAAAAAATCCACAATTTGGAAAATCGTTCAAAGGTAGGAGTAGAAAAGGATTGGTGGTAAATCGAAGATTTTATTGATCCTGAAAACAGGTCCGATAATCAGGCTGTATACCTTATTTATAATGGGTTACAACGATATTTAGTATAAGGAGCGGAGGCGGGAACAGAACCTCATGCGAATTAACAAACTGTTTTATATACGTTTTGATAATCATGGAATAAAAATTTTCGTTGAATTGTCAGTAAGAGTGTATTTCTTTCTACACTGTTGTTTTTATTCTATATTGTTTCACGTTCTTTGATCGAAGGCAAGAAAAATCCAGAAGAAAATTTTGGTGGGATTTGGGAACGGAATTATTAAGAGAAGTTCAACTGGTATGTGAGTCAGTGTTTACCATCCAGGACATCCCTTACTCCTCGAATCAGCGTCTCAAATTCAACAGGTTTTGAATATCGAGATGCAATACCAGCAGATTCAAGCTCTTCATTTCGTATCAACTTCCCCAAGCCTGAGATTAAAATAATGGGGATACCTGGCATTATTTTGTGAATTTCCCTGCTGAGCTCAATACCATTAATTTCGGGCATCGTATAATCAGTAATAATTAGGTCATAATCGTGAGGCGTTTTTTTGAATTTGTTCAACGCATCCAAACTACTCGATATCGTCTGAACGTTATACCCCTGCAGTTCAAGCATATCTTTAAATGAGGAACGGATATCTATTTCATCATCCACTAATAAAATGGATTCTGAACCTTTTGGAAGTTCTGAGATGTCTTCTTCTTCAGTCCTTATGGTATCATCCAGAGAAGCCGGCAGATAAATATTAAATCTTGTACCAGATCCCTCTTCACTATACACTTTGATGGTTCCCCCATGTCTGGTGACAATACCGTGGACAATCGATAATCCCAAACCGGTGCCTTTACCTTTTTCTTTAGTGGTATAAAAGGGTTCAAATATCCGCTGTTTGGTTTCATCATTCATCCCATTGCCGGTGTCGCTTATTGTTAATAATAAGGCATCACCCGGCTCTAGATTCCCGGTATCTGGCTCTTTATCCCTGATCTTGTAATTGGACAAAGTAATTTCCAGGGTTCCCCCTTTTTCCTCCATCGCATGTGATGCATTAGTGCAAAGATTCATGATCACCTGTTGAATTTGGGTAGGATCACCGTAGACATTTCTCAAATCCACACCGATATCAAGTTTGATTGAAATTGTTGTGGGTAAGGTGGCCCTGAGAAATCTAATCGATTCTTTCATTAAAGGACCTAAATCCATATTTGTTGGGGCATATTCACCTTTACGACTAAATGTCAGAATTTGATCGATTAACTCTTTTGCCCTGCTGCCGGCTGCAAAAATCTTGTCAAGATATCCAGCCACAGTATGACCTTCGGGGAAGTCGGGTAATTTTCTTTTTGAAAGCTGAGTGTAAGCGAATATAGCCCCTAAAATATTATTAAAATCATGTGCAATACCACTCGCCAGGGTCCCGATTGCATCCAATTTTTGTGCCTGCCTAAGTTGCTTTTCAGTATTGAGTTGTTCAGTCATATCACGCTTTACTCCGACAAAGTTCTTAATCTCGCCCTCTGAAGTTACCACTGGAAAGATGGTGGCAGACTCCTCAATAAATGTTCCATCTTTACACTTATTGATGAAGTTACCAGTCCAGATTTCCCCGTTGGTGATTGTCTCCCACAGATTTCGATAAAACTCTCCGTCATGTTTTCCGCTTTTTAATATTCGTGGGGTTCCTCCAAGGACTTCAGAACGGGAATAACCGGTATTTGTTTCAAAGGCGGGATTCACATATTCAATATTACCCTCGGGGTCGGTGATGACAATATTGTCGTTGGATTGCTCGATGGCCGAAACCAACCGCGTCCGTTCTTCAACACTAATTTTTAGTTCCTCATGGGCCTTATTAAGTTCTTTTTCTGCCTGAATACGCTCGGTTATATCCTGAGCCAAAGAAGCAATACCAATTACGATTCCATTTTTATCAACTAATGGTGTGTTATACCACTCGCAGATAATGGTTTCTCCTTTTTTAGTTAAATTCTCATTAATGCTTTGTTCTCCACCTTTACGTTTGATAAGAAATTCCCAGATACCATCGACATGCGCTCTAGAATTCTCGGGAACAATCAGTTCGCCGACATGTCGCCCCACTGCTTCTTCTTTTGTATAGCCAAAAATCCTCTCGGCAGCGGGATTCCATTCTGTTACCTTTAAATTAATATCATATTCTTGAACAGCCAGAAGTGTCTGTTCAAAGTGAATCGATAGTTTTTGTTGTGAAGACTTCAAGGCCGATTCCATCGCTTTGCGCTCGGTAATATCAAAAACAACACCGTCCACTCCACTGAAGTTTCCATCATCTGTGAAAAGAGACGTTTTTCGATCTTCAACCCAGAGCACGGCACCATCTTTTGATACAATTCGGTACGTTTGAACGGTATCCTCTGGTTTAACAACCAATTTTGACCCCATCTTATAAACATCCTCTTTATCATCGGGATGGATAATGTCTAACCAATTCACTTTTCCGGAGTTAAATTCATCGGTTGTGTACCCACATATGCGTTTGGAATTGGAGATCATTTTTACATACCAATCTGGATTTCCCCGATAAATCATACCAGGGATATTGTCAGTCAGAGCTCTATACTCTTTCTCATTTTCCCGCAATTTCTCAACCACTTGTTTACGTTCGGTAACATCAAAAAAAAGAGCTGCCATTTTTCCAGGAGTCATTTGAAAAGCGTGAACTTCAAAGCATGCATTGATCTTATTGTCCGGGTAATTGATCTGCTCAGTCTGCCAGGAAATACCTTCTTTCGCTGCCAATCGATACCGTTTGGGCACCTCGGTTTCAGTCAGCGGTGGAAAGGCTTCTTCTATGGTCTTGCCGATGAATTGAGCATTATCAACCCCAAGAATTCCATTTGCTGCTGGATTTGCCCCTATAAATACCAATCGTTCCTCTGATTCCAAATGATACATGTGTATCCCCATAGGGGAGGATTCAACAACACTTCTAAACGTTTCCTCTGAGGCTTTTAACTCATCTTCCAGTTGTTTACGACGTATAATATCAGAATGAAGCTTTTCATTAGATTCAATGAGTTTTTGCTTGGAATCTGACATCTGCTCAAACATATTGTTAAGCTCTTTTTGCAGCGTTCCCAGCTCATCTTTTCGATTAACCGCCAAGGGTCTCGAAAGATCATTTGTTTGTTTTACCGTTAAGACATGTCTGGTCAGTTTTGTAATTGGACTTAGTATAATACACTGTAATAGTAGGGAAACCACAATCAAAATCGCAACAGATGCAAAAATAATCGAAAGCAATGCTGTGCGAATATTCGACCACCCCTTTGCTGATATTTTTCTCTTAACCTCGACTTTTAACAATAATGCAACTCGTCCCTGAATATCTGATAGCCTTGAATAAACCCAAAGAAGATTTTCATCTTTTTCTTGAATGAAAATACCTGATGGTTGTGATATCTGTTTAAGTGCTTTTTGATGAGACTTTGTCAGCTCATCGTTAACAAGATAAATTTTAAAATCAACCTCGGTTTGGCGGGCAAGCGTATGTTTTACTTCTTCATTTATGAACTTCCCCATAATGATTGATCCTCGAATGGGACCTTCATTATTGCTGGTTAAAATAGGACGGGAAGTAACCAACATTGGCCCCTGTTCAGTAGCGTATATTCCTTTTATAGAGACCTCAGATAGTTGTTTATCCAAAAGGTTATAATTGATCAGCGGATCTGTTTTGTGAAATATTTTTCTCTCAAATTCCTTAACATGAATCTTTTTTAATGATTTTAGTTCACGAGCTTCCCCCCAGATTGTGGATCCGTCTTTATCAATTATGTACAGAAGATTGAGATTGTTAATGGTGAAGACGCTTAAAACAAGATTTGATTCGATGTAATCTTTAGTTTTGTTTTCAACAAATTTGTAAGTATCGTCCCAGGCTGACCAGTCATGATTCAAAGAGTCTAGATGATAAATCTCACGATCTATTGCCTGGGTTAATCTTTTTGAGTCCTTTATCGCTTCTTCATTTTCCAATGACAAAAAACCAGGATAAACAATAAATCTTTGGATGCAGATATCAATTATCCCAAAAAATAGAAAAACGCTGGCCAATAATAATAATACTTTTGATCTCAATGACATGTTTGAACTCCTGAGAATCCATTTTATCAAATAATCCATTCTTGTGTGGTTGAACAGATATAATATACTCTGGACCTTTCGATATCAAGCAGATAGTTCTCAACCTAAAATAAGTTTTTGGCAGAGTATCAAAGCTCTGCTCTTTTTTTTTGGAGAAATGATGAGATTGTTCACTGAAGAATTCGAGGAACTGTTCAAAGACTATCCACTCTACTCACAATAGGAAGCTGAAGATCGATTATCCCAGTATACGGAGCTAATAATACTCAGTTTAGCCGTTTACGGTTTTTTCCCCTCTTTTTTCTGTCGTCTTTTATCCTCCCTTGAAATCTTCCAGGAAGGGATCGTATATGACCATTGGTTATATCAATTAATAAATACTCCTCGCTGCAGATAACTGCTGCATGATCATCAACACCTGGCTTCTCCATACAGATCACCGTTTCCGGTTTGTACTTCAAATCCAGCATTCTATTAGTTGGTTGATCTTTCTCCATATTACAGGATACAAAAGCGATAAAGAAAATAAACAATGGGGAACACAATTGGCGGAGAATTATTGGGCAAGCAAAAGCTTAACTGCTGGGAAGTCATGAAATGCGGTAAGGAAACAGAAGGTGATGACTGTTTCTTTTCTGAAGAGGGAACCTGTCCTGCTTCAACTGAACTTTACATGGATGGTGTCAACGAAGGAAAAAACGCAGGAAGAGCTTGCTGGGCTATTGCAGGAACCCTTTGTGGGGATGAGATCCAGGGGGATTCTGCCAGCAAGATGAAAACCTGTATGGAATGCGAGTTTTACAGGCAGGTTCAAAAAAAGGAAGGAGAAAAGTTTATTACCGGTAGTGAACTGATGGAAATGGTTCAATACCAAGACCAGATTCTGCAATCAAAACTGGATCGTGAGGAGAGAAAGCCAATGAAACTAAAGAAATCAGCATTAATTGAAAAACTGGTGATAGAGATGGATAACTTCACCGATGGAGAAACCAGCAACAAAGTTAGAACAGAAATTGCCAGGGATACGGTGAATCTATTTTTTAATTCCATCAAAGAATCACTGGCTGCTGGAGACAGAGTGGAACTGAGAGGATTCGGCTCGTTCAATGTGAAAGAATACGATGGATACTCAGGCAGAAACCCGAAAACTGGAGCTAAAGTCGAAGTACAACCAAAGAAATCACCTGTGTTTCGATCAGGAAGAGAGTTGCGAAGTATGGTGGATAAGAAATAGAAAAATTGCTCAATTAGTTCTGCTAGAGCCTGGAACAGTAAATTGAACGGGATGATAATCAAACTTAGATTCTATATTATAAGGGTAAGATGATCGAGCTTAATATTTCCCTTTTTTGCTTGGTTAAGATGTGCAATGGTGGCTTTCATTTTATCGCGATTATGGCTTCAATCTTCTACAATAAGTATTCTAGCTTTTTCCATGATTAGGTTCCGATGTTGAATTTAATGGTAAATTTGGTCCATTTGTGTTGTCTAGATCTATTGATCCGTCTAGTTGATTCTTAACTAAGGTTCTGACAGTTTAAGTCCGAGAGGGCTGGAGTTTTTCCAGTCTAAATCATCAGATATTCCAACACCATCATACTTTACGCTTAATTCAAGCATGTTAGGTACTATTTCAAGAAACTTGGTGCCACTGTTTTATACCAAAAAAGAAGGTAATTCTCCAAGTCAACATTCATACCCATTTTCCTTGAATTCTCATTTCGAGATAGGCGGTAAGTCACAAGATTTTTATCATAATACAGTTGAAGACTATTCAACACAAATACAGGTTTTTGAATATTTGTTATTGAATATCCGATAAGATTATAGACATGATCTTCATACGGCTTGAAATCGATAATTAATGTCTCTGCTTGATCACAAAATTCTAGTAATGTTTCTTTAACATTTTTATCACCCGACTGTCTGTCAAAAACCAAATTACTTAAATCCGAAAGAATTGCACTCCTTTCTTTCTCTTTATTCTTATCTTTAAGGATATCGTATATAGGACCTAAGAAAAATATTTCTAAATCTTTTTTTAATAAATTAGTATTTATGAGAAAACCTTTAGGTTGATTATTGTCTCTCATTTGTTGTTCAAGTTCATCTATGCTAAACACATAATCTCTTAAGTATTGAGCATCAGCTTTATAATCATAAAAATAATTTTGTGTCTCATTTAGGTTTTTTGAATTTATTTTTTTGAAGATTTTATTTAGTTTAATCCTAGAATCCTTATTTATAAAATAATCCATTGTATTTACTCAAAATGGTTGGATGAATAAGAGAGTATTCTGGCTTTATTCATGATTAGGTTTCGATGTTGAATTTGGTTCCGTTATTATTTTCCATGTCTATTGAGCCATCAAGCTAATTTTCCGATAGCATCTTCACCAACTTTAATCCCATGCTTTTTGCTGTGTGCCAATCAAAATCCTTCGTCATACAAATGTTTGACGAAGCATAGCACAAAAAAGTAGGCGGATAAAGCAAGGATTTACTTAAATCATTCTATAACGTATCAGACGAGGGGTTGGCGAACCGACGATTTATCACTAGAGGATTGATTTTTGGAATACAGGAAAAAACATCCTTAAAATACACGCCCAAATCTCAGCCCAGCAAAGCCCATTCCCTAGCAATATAAAACGCGCTACCAGTAACAACCGGGACACACGAATCTTCAGGTAAAAATCTCTAGAAACAAAAGAGTAGCTATGATTAGATGGAGTTATAGCAAGAGAGGCAACTGATATGGAAGGTATTGGGGGTCTTTTGGTCTGTTACCCAAGATTGAATTATCGCCGTTTTGAGAAAGGCTAGAAGGAATCGAGAAATTAACAATATGGCTGATGTTCAGATTGAGATAATAATTCTACAGCTGCAGAAAACCTCATTTCCGGATCTGAACATACGAAAATTCCAAACAAAGCTTCAGTGGAAGAAATCAAAATTATAATTGATGGTTTAGGAGCGTTTTAAGCTAAATATTCAGGGGAAAATCTTCTAAAAACGTCAACAGAATGCTCATTTGAGATAGATGGAATGTTCTCCTGCTCTTTCTGTAAAGATCAGGTCTGTATTGCCGAAGTTCTATTTCTTATCCACTCCCTACATTGCCATATCACCTTGTATTTCAATGCCAATAGGTTTAAGTTACTGGAAGAAATTTAAAGCTGAGCTTTTAAACGCTGTTCGCTCTGGAAAAAATGACTATACTCTTCCTCTTTCTGGCTATCATATCGCTCGCTGCTGCTTATGCTCTGGGTTATTCAAAAAAATTAGAATCAGATATGCAAGACGGTAAGATTGTATTAGGTGGATGTTGTATTGAAATTGGTGACCCAAAATGGCAATGCGCTGACTGTGATACTGCATTTTTCAAAGACAATGAAGATGAAAACGATTTGTAGGCAGCTTCAAGAAGGTCATTTCCCATTGAGGTTGTCTGATGAAATAGTTTGTCATGGGTGTGCAGAAAGAAAATTAGGTGTTAGCTAAGTGATAGAATATTGATGAAAGTAGAATTTCAAACAACACAGATATTTAGATATTTCATAATTATAGGACTTACTGATGAAAAAATTAACTGAAAAGAACAAAGTAGAAAACTACCTCAAGAGCTTTATGGAAATAGAAGATTTTACAGTTGAAGACCTTATGGATATAACAGTATTCGATATGCTTGGAAATTCGGATTTAGAGGGAATTAGCAAAACAACTTTAAGTGAGGCATTAGATTCATTTAAGCAAAAAATCAAACTCAAAAAGTCTGTAGAAGAAGATCTAATTCCAGCAGAGCAAACAGAAGAAGAAGGTCTAACTCCAGCAAAGCATACAAAAGAAGAAAGAGTAACGAGATTTCTTACCAAGCTTATGAAAGAACCCGATTTTAAAGTTGATAACCTGACGAATCTTACCGTACTCAACCTGCTTGGGAATCCAGAACTGGAAGGAATCGGAAAAACGACTCTAACTGTAAGCGTCAGTGCATTCAAGAAAAAATACCTGAAAATTCAAGACAGCAGTGAAAGCATAAGTGAACAACCTAATTTTAAAACTTCGAATTCTGATGACAGCAAGGATTTTAACTCCGACCAAGGAAACGAAGTAACAACAGATCTTGAGGTTGATAAATTAGAGAACCATGAATCTCAAACTCTTATCGAGAAGGAAGAAACTGAAGAAACGTCATTTGAAAATGTTGGCAAGAATGTGAACGAAATTGTCGTCAAGAGAAAACCAGCAACGCAGCAAAAAGTAAGAGATACTTCATTAAATGCTTTTACCTCTGATGAGATGGCAAACTTAAAAAAAATGATTGACCAATTTAAAGCTGGAAAAATGAATACCGTTTCACCGATGCAGCTTGAATTAATAGTATTAAAACACGCATTGCAACATTTTGGCTTTAACTATAAAACAATCATGGAACAATATCGGAAAATTGTTGAATAGAACGAAAAAGCATGGCAGAAAATCCTTTGATGATGTTAGCGATGCAGATTTAAGTACATATCCTGATATATTTAAACTAAGGCTGTAGCATCAAAAAGACTCTGAATACTCAGATCCAAATTGAAATCAAAATGAGGGGAATGATGAAACTAAAGAAATCAGCGTTAATTGAAGGATTGGTAGATGAAATGGACTCCTTTACTGATGAGACCAGCACCAAAGCAAAAACTGAAATAGCCAGAGAAACGGTAAACCTGTTCTTCAACTCCATCAAATAAGCCCTCAAGGCAGGTGATAGAGCCGAGATTCGTGGGTTCGGTTCATTCCATGTAAAAGAATATGATGGGTACAACGGGAGAAATCCAAAAACAGGAGAAAGTGTACAGGTTCAGCCCAAGAGATTACCTGTTTTCCATGCCGGTAAAGAGTTAAAAATGATGGTGGATAAAAAATAAGGTTCTGACGTAATCATCACATTTTACTTGAACATGAAGCAACGCAAGGATCTTATAAACCAAATTCAAGACAATGATCATCAAATCCAGAGCTATGTCGAAGACGATTATCCAAAGACTCCAGAGGAACTTAAGAACATGACAATAACCGAATTAAGGGACTGGTCAGATACAGGTTCAAGCAATCGGCTAGCAGATCAAGTCGGAGAATTTTTAGTTTGTGCTGAACTGGGGCGGCGGGTATAGCAGCAACTCCATTCTCAGGAAATGTACCAGAGTTTGATCTCATAACAACTGACTCAAACCTCAAATCAGTTCCTATACAGGTTAAGGTTACAAGAGGGAAAATCTTCCAAAGCAATATAACCAAATGGTTGAACATAAAAATTGATGAAACTAGAGAAATACAAATTGATAAAGGCGAGAAAATTGTAGATAATCCCAATTTCATTTTTGTTTGTATTTTTTTATTAGACGCAATGGGTAACGATCCTGATAGGTATTTTATTCTTCTGAAAAAGGATGTCCAAGCGATTTGTGTGAGTCTTTATCGTGAATGGATGGGTAAGAGAAGCTGGAAACGTCCAAGAAATTACAAGTCTTTGCACTGTACATATTCAATTGATGATCTTGAGAAGTATGAAGATAACTGGAATATCATTTTGAGAATATTAAAGTAGGCCTAATCACCTTATAACGCAATTTATAACCACAACTGAGGCCAACCGCGGATAATCTACCTTATGAATACATGGAAACTTAACCAACAAACTAAACAAAGGGAAGAAAATGACAGTTAACGAATTGATAGAACACTTGGAAAGGCTTGTAATTAACGAAAATATTGGAGATCAGGAATTTATTATTTGGACTCCCGAAGGCCGCAAACCATTGGTATCAATCGTTTATAGTTCCGGGGAAACTGGCAAACAAGCATATTTGTCGTATAATTTAGTGGGTTCTTAAAAAGCATTCCAATTCCGTCATCCATAGGACGAAAATAATATTTTGACTAGACGGGATCTCCAGGGAGCTTTTGAAAAGGGTTTTGTAGACAGTTAATTGATTGTTAAATATTTCATTAAATCATCAGCCTTTTTTTTAAGAATTTTACATTTTTGTTTGATCTCGTGGGGTAAAAAAAGTAAAATCGCCCCAACGTCTTTAATAGAAATTATTTACAGGGAATTACGGGTGAAGTTCCCATCCGTATCATCATCATTATACTACTACACTGCTATTGTTGTATTTTAGTGTTCTATCCGTTTGTTGGTAGCCTATTATTTCTAAAAGTATTGTTTTTTGATTTTGGAAAAATTCTTTAATCCAATCGACTACCAACCCTCCGTATTTGAGTCTCCGGCCCCTGCTCTCTGAAGATATGTTAATAAATCAACAATCCTGACGTAGAATTACTGCACCATTCAAAAGACTAGCTTCGAAAAATAGGTGAATATTGTTCATGGAGTGACCCAATAGGTGACCCAAAATGAAAACCAAAATTCAGTGAATAATGGCGGAGGTACGTAGGAATCGAACCTACCCGTCACTGTTCTACAGCGACACGCGCGGTTTTGAAGACCGAAAAACTTAACTGAGGTACATTTATCTTTGTTTGACCCACAATTAAATTATCGAACTGGCGTCAGATTACCAAAAGTGCAAAATTGCATGGAGATGGTACACAGGAATGGATACGAAAAAACAACAAATTCTTGAGCATTCCAGAAAGCCTCAGAAATATTGGAGCCGACAACCGGAGTTGGACCGGTCACCTGCACATTACGAATTCTTCAATCTCCTTGTTTTCAACTTTTCTTAATTTCTTCAATTAGTTGAGAGACTCTATATAGTAACAGTATCAATCTTTTCGTGCCGCCTTTACAATCATAAAGTGATTTTAAAGCTCGTTCATATATACATCCTTAATCTCTTGAGGTTGAATGCATAAATAATCAAGGGTTTGTTTTTGACTAGAGTGGTTAAAAATCACCATTAGAGTGGGAATATCAACTCCGAATCTTTTCCGTTGATGATAACCCCACGTTTTTCTCAAAGAGTGCGATCCATAATTTCCTTTCAAGTTAATCGCACTGGTCCATTGCTTAACCAGGTATATGATCGTTGTTGTCTTGACTTCACCCCTTCTTCCCTTGAATATCTGCTCAGTATCTTTAAATTCACCACTCTCTAAGAGTTCTTGAATAGTCTGAACACACGCTGAGTTCAAAGTTATTCGCCGCTCTTTACCCGTTTTTTTCTCTATGAGAACAAAATCATCGCCTGTTTTCAGATTTTTGACCATACCTGCGGTAATACGGCACAAATCAGAAGCGCGAAGATTGGTATTAATCCCCATTGTAAATAGCGTCAGGTCCCTCGGTTTTCTTCTAAGAAGACTTTTAATACTTTGAATATCCTTTAGTTTCTTTATTGGATCGACTTTATTGTTTTCGCCTTTTCTACTCAAAACATTTCCTTTATAAAATTTGCATATTTACTTAAACTTATACCAATATTTTATATAATGTTAAAGTAGAATTATTGCAAATTCTCATCACAAACAGGTTATATCCCGAAATATCAGTACTTAACACCAGTTGCCTAACTTAAACTTTTGATTAAAAGTTTAACTAGGAAACTGAACCATTACCAAGGAAAGGATTGATACCCTACATCCTGTTTTTTTTATGATTTACTAAGTATTCTGTTTGATGTAGCAATTTAATCACGGTTACCATCAGCATGGGAATGGAGGGAACGATTAATGATTTGGAATAAATCAAGTTACCCATGGTATTGCTGCCTTTAAAGCTATTTTGGTCATACTTGAAGGGAAGCAAACTTGGGGAAACCGACATCAAGATGAGTTGTATCCCTATCCCACTTATTTTGCGTGAAATCTATAGCACTTTTAGAAGTTAATCCGTGGAAAATTCAAATGTTGACGCTAAATTTTTATATGACAGCTTAAATGACCGGCTTTTCGATGGTTTGCTCCCATTTGACTACCAAATAGAGTTTCTCCCAGCCGGTGGTAGACTTTCACCTGATGATGGTGACGAATGTGGTGAATGCGACAATATTGCACAAATTATTTACCTTACAGAACCACTCAAAGATCGACCTGAGCCACTTCGACGAATGTTGATTCATGAGATGGTACATGTAGCCGAAGGATTAGAACATAATGAGGCTTTCTTTGGTCGGCTCATTGATATAGCAGAGCGGGGGGAAGAATGGGCTTGGGATGAGGCGCGCGATTATCACCCATGTCAGGTACGAAAAACGATTCACGAGTGGCGCAATCTACATCTCAAAATACGCAGAGAAGGTGACCTTAGGCAGTTTTGTACGTGTGAAGCATGTATACAATGGCAAGAACGGGGGTGTCCTAATAAAGAATCCCTTGAGCAATGGCAACCCTGGGAACCCCAACATGCTCCAGTAAATCCCCACGCAAAATGGATTGAGAAACGGGCGTTCAAACTTGTGTCCGAGAAAATATTTAATAGTTATATTGGTGCGTGGGAAAGGGCACGGAAAGAAGCAAAATCACTTAAATGAAGAAATATCAGATATTCTAAAGTATCATAGATATTTTCTCGATGCTTGCTGTGTCGAAAAAGACTTAAAAGGATGCTCAGAAATGGATCTGGAAGGAATAAGTGACCCAGCGCTGCATCAGAGTGCCATGCGCTGTATTGAAAATTGTGTATTGGGAGGGGTTGGAAAAGCTGGTTTTGATGCTGATACTTTGTTGATAAAATGGATATTTTCACATACTTAATAACTGAAGAAATATTGCTGGTTTGTCAACAAATTGCTTTTGAAATGAAGGATTGTCTGAAAAACTCCACACCGAAAATACCAGGGAATCACAGCCTTTGCTTTTATTAATTTTCTACTACTCTCTTACTCCCCCTCGATCTTGACGAGGCCATGGTCTTTCTGGGGTTATTGTTGTGGGTTCGTCGCTAGAGGTGATTAATTTTTCAGCGAATAGGTTCATGTCTAACTGTCTTCAAAAATAGCACCAGCTTCTTGTAAAACTGCCCTGATTTCTGGTTTCAGCTTACCGGGGATTTCTGCGGCTTGAGCAACTTGAATATATTTAAAGGTATTCAGGTCGAAGGGAACTTTATCCACTACATCCAACGGCTCAAAAAGAAATATTAAACGATTCTTTTCATGGTGTTTTAGCGCATACCCGTCTTCCACAAAGACATTGGGACGATGGCCGGTCAGATCACAAATAATGATCTCAGCAGCTTCGATTGCATCATACATCTTTTGGTGAATCGGAAACGTACCTCCCTCTTCGGTCCCATATCAACAAGCTCTAATTGGATACCATGCTCGCTAGCTAAGTGTTGAAGGGTCTGCTGAAGTTGATCTAGACGCAGAATGGCTTTATTGTGAGCGTCATTCGGAGCATCTGAAGGCGGATACCAACGTGCCAAAAATACTTTACCAGGAATTCGATTTTGTGCAGCTTTAAAAGGCTATATCCGAGTTTCCCAAAAGGCCACTAACACGTCATGCCCCAGTATTTCGCGGCTAGTGTGCTATTTTAAAGGGTACGGAATTTAGCCGGAATT
>Ga0208904_1001185_pt1 | contig 18394 bp, 23 predicted proteins | sample AntAceMetag02UKB_FD_184774 | JGI IMG/M metagenome (GOLD analysis project Ga0208904, IMG submission 184774) | Saline lake microbial communities from Ace Lake, Antarctica - Antarctic Ace Lake Metagenome 02UKB (SPAdes) (version 2) | ecosystem: Environmental > Aquatic > Non-marine Saline and...
GAACTTTAATTCCCAAAAAAATATCACCTTCTCCATATTCACCCTTATTTGTTTTAAAAAATCTCTGAAGAACTTTTGCCTGAAATGGATCTGAAAAAAACTTTAATTCTTTGATAAATTTATTTAACATATTAAATTAAAATATATTTACTTTAATTATTTTGAGATCTCATATATTTTATTATATCTTCAGCATATTTCTTAGAATCACACATGCTCTTATCTATAATCTTATCAAAACCAGCAGATATATACTCCATTTCTAAATGCATATAGCCATTATTATATTCATCAGTCATCACCAAAACATTGTTTTTCAAATACTCTTGATTTAAAATTCCATCTTACAAACAATATCTCAATAAAACCTTTCCTCCAACAGATACATCTTCTGAATTTGCAATTACGGAATCATTCAAAATTGACAGCTCACTATCTATAATTAATATATCTGGCAAACTATTTTTATTTTCTACAAGATGCTGATACGCCCCATTATAATCCACATAAACCCTAATATTACCCTCTTCATTATTTTCCCAATCAAACACCTCCTGCTTCAAATCTTTTGCTAGGTAATTAGCTAAATGTTCTGCATATGTTCTTGCATTCGTTACAATGGTTACTTTTTCGCTTCCCATTCAAAAATTAAAGACTTATTTCAGTATCATTTTTAATTGCAACCTTCTTTTTTGTCACAACTTTTTCTTCTTCTTTTTCTAAATCTTTCTTTTCTTTTTTGGGCTTATCTTTTACAGATTCCTCAATCGACTCTTCAATTTTATCAACTACATCTTTTGATGCATCATTTTTTTTATTTTTAGAATCTTTAAGTTTTTCCATCAAACCCTTTTTCTTTTCAAGACCCTCTTGAGCCTTTGCTTCACGCTTATCTAATCTAATTTTTTTAAATTTCAATTTATCTGGAACATCAAACAACTCAACTCTAACTTCATCACCTTCTTTAATTGCCTTAACTTTAACTTTGTGCATTGGTCTCTTAATTCCCCTTCCCCAGATATACTCATTCAATTGCATATCAAGTTTTATCTTTTTCAAATCTCCATTTCTAATTTTCATATGTCTAACTAAAAATTCCTTTATTGTTTTAATTGCCTTAGGGGTTTTTTTATATCTTGGAACAGGTCTACACTTTTCCCTTAATGGTATAACATACTCTCTCTCAATCTTCTCAACTTTAGTTTCAACTTCTTTATTTACCATTATCCGAAATGAGATTTCCTCCGTTTTCCTGGTTTAATATGAAGCTTAGTTCTACGCCATGAACGTCTATTTCGAGTCGTAACCGATGGATGTACTTTTTTACCAATACCAAATTTTTTAAGAACAACCCATATTGGAGCCCATCTAGTTTGTCTTGTTTTCTTTGCAAGCTTTTCTTTTTTACCTTTATATTTTATTCCCATTATTCAACATCCTCCATAAATTGCTTTCCCTTGGCTGTTAATTGTCTTCCTGGTTTTTTAGATCGAACATCTTTAACATCTTTCGCAATTTCTGTAAAACCAATTTTATCAGATTGTTGCAAAATAGTTCGAATAATTTTCCCAGACGCTTTCTGAAAAATTTCAGGTCTATATCCTCGATTCTTTTTACTTCCATACTTTGTTCTAAGTCTATTTACACCAACAATTTTCATTTTGTAAATCTGTCTCAATATACTCGCAGCACGTTTATGCCAAAAATTAGGATCATCAATAGGTCTCTCTTTTGATGGCGAAGATTTAACAAACTGTGCCCACTCAGGTTCATCAAATTCAGGAATCTGCTTTAACGCTTCAGCTAACTTTAAATTATATTCTTGTGCGTCCATTTCAAAAACTTTTGTCATCTTATTATTCGACCACATCTTTCGATGTTAGATTAGCCTAAGCCATTTAGTCTATTAAAAAATAAGAAATAAGGTTTATAAGGTTTTGGGGGATTATTCGTTTGACTCTTCATGCAAATCCTTGTAAAACTCAACTTTATCTTCTAATTCGGATACCCCTACTGTAAAAATATTTATATTCAAAATAACACTCAATCATTCAACATCTGGATGGTCATGCCCTTTCTCTTGCATATCTTTCAACATTTTCAAATGAGATATTTTTTCTTTTTCATAATCTTTTTTACCAATCTTAAGATCTTTAATCATCTTAGAAACATACTCTCCCCCCAAAAAATGCGGAGTCAAAACATAACTTGATCCCTTCCTATATAATTTTTGAGCATTATCTATCTGATGTGCTCGTGAAATAATTATTGCATTCTTATTCTCAGAACGAATCATTTCAATCAACAACTCGTTCGTTTCAAAATCAGGAATTGTTGAAACAAATAATTTTATTTTACTTAAATCAAGTTTGTCTAAAAATTCAGTATCATATGCATCGCCATATATACATGGAACACCTAATTTTTTTAAAGCCGAAATTGTATCAGGATTAAAATCAACAACAATATATTTTTTCTTAATCTTGTCCAACGCCCTCAATATTCCAAACCCAATTCTATTATACCCAAACAAAACCGCATCATACTTTTTCTTTTTCCTTTTTAATTTACGAGTATTTTTTCTTTCAAAAATAGAAATTACATTTGAAAACTTTTCATAAAATCTTTTCGAATAAATTATCATATATGTTGAAACTGTAATCGTTATTATACCTGTTAATGTAATTGTTGCAACAACCTGTTCTGAAATATGCCCCATTGCAAAACCAAGCGCCAAAAGAATTAACGAAAATTCAGAAATCTGACCCAACGTTGTACCTGTTAAAAAATTAGTTCTTTTTGTATAACCTACAAAAGCCATAAGCGTCATTATAATAAGTGGCTTAAAAATTAAAGCAAGAACTGAAAGAATCAATGCACCAAAAATAATAGAATTTAAACTATGGATCTGAACATTCAATCCTAAAATTATAAAGAAAATTATCAAAAAGAAATCTCTCAATGGACGAATTTTCGCACTTATCTCAACGCTATATGGAGAAAATGATAAAATTATACCTGCAACCAATGCACCTATTTCAATTGAAAATCCAAGATAGCTAAAAAGAGCAGCCAAAACAAAACACCAACAAATTGAAAACAAAAAAAGTAATTCCTGTGATTTTGCAACACTTCTAATTAAATATGGTAATACATAATAACCCAAAGCAAATAAAATAATAATTAACCCAACACCACCCAAAAAAGTTCTTAACATAGTTAAACCTAAATTTGCATCACCCGAAATAGAAGAAATAAACATCAATGCACCTATGGCAACAAAATCCTGAATAATTAAAATACCAATTGCAACTTTACCATGGAGCGAATCCATCTGTCGCTTATCTGAAAGAAGTTTCATAATAATAATTGTACTGCTAAAAGCCAAAGCTACTCCTACATAAATCGATGCAATTATATCAAAACCAATAATTAAATATGAAACCAAAAAACCTAAACCAAATGTTAAAATTATTTGAATCATTCCAACCGTCAATGCCGACCCACCAATTTCTTTTATAACTTTAGGATTCAAATGAAGTCCAACAATAAATAAAAGAAAAGCAATTCCAAACTCTGAAAAAATTTGAATAATTTCTTGCGACGCACCGAACATTAAAATGAACGGACTAATAACAATACCTGTAATTATATAGCCAATTATAGCCGGCTGCTTAAAAGATTTTACAATATATGAAATTACAAAAGCCACAAATAAAATCACCGCTAATTGAATAAATACAGTTTCCATTAACAGAATACTCCATTGCTAAATACTATGAAATAATCTTTGATTGTTGCTTCCATTTCACCTCTACATTATTAACAATTTTCAGTATAAAAAGCTTTTTAGAATATAGAATTTTACAATAGCAAAGCTTATAAATAAATTTTTGATAAACTAATTATAATCAACTAACAAGTTGGTGTTTTAAGGAATAAAATGCCTAAAGTAAGAATAAAACTAAACAGTACCGACATAGAAATGCTCAACTCTATCTGTGATATGATTAAAGGAATTGCAAAAAAAGCAGGAATTGCAATTAGCGGACCCGTACCTCTTCCTACAAAAAAATTAAAAGTAACTACAAGAAAATCTCCATGTGGTGATGGAACTGCAACTTTTGATAGATTCGAAATGCGAATACATAAAAGATTAATTGACCTTCCAGCAAATGAAAGAATTCTTCATAGCATTATGAGATTACAAATCCCAAAAAACGTTAACATTAAAATTGAAGTTAAAGAGTAATTTTTAATCAGATTTTTTTTAATTAAGAAATTTTTATAAAGTTAATTAAATTATATTTATTATGGGTGAGCTTAATAATTATTTGACTGATATGTATGAAGATAAAAAATATCCTGATTTGCCTAGAATGGTAATACATGCTTCTGGGGATAAATATAATTTTAGAGAAAAAGGTAGTTTGGAATTTCAACAACGTCACTGGAGTGATTATGAAATTCCACAACCCAAAGAAGAGTTAAAAAAAAATAAATATGAAAAATCTTTTTGGGGTTATGCTGAAATTCGTTGGGTGTAATTTTCTTTTTGTTTAAAAAATCTATTTAATATTTTTCCAAATTCATACCATTCTACTCCTTTTTGTTCCAATCTTCTTTTTTGTTTAATTTAATACTTTCTGTTGGAGAATAAATTTTATCATATTTAATCAAGATTTAGATCCATTTTTAACATACAAAATAGAATTAGAAACTCAAAGTAATCCCGATAAATACAAATCAAAATTAGATAAAATTTTAAAAGATTCTATTTAATTTTTTTCTAGAAATTTATATATAATTTTTACTTCCAACCCGGTTGAACCAATTGGCATTTCATCCCATGCCATTTCATTAACTTTTTCCAATGCATCCACAACCTGCTCACTAATATTTTTCCCGTATTTATTATGCTGAACGCCATGCTGAAACTTACCTGCACCAACGAACGTTGCAACCTTAACTTTAGCAGTATTGTATCTTACACCTCTAAATAAATTAAATAAATAATCTAACATAAAAATTATATTCATCAATACTTTAAAAACATTTATATTCAAAAAACTCTAAACTTTCCTCTTAATTTAACTAACTATTTTTCCGCTTCCCAAATAACATTTTTCTTTTGGGAAGAAAGTTATACTGCAAAACTTTTCTTTTTTCATCTTCATAATCTTCTTGAGTTGTGTATTTCCCCTGCTTTAAATAAAAATTATCTCCGCCATATCCTGCAACAATTATTCTTGCATCCATTCTCTCTTCTTCCTCTGTTCTTACCCTAGGAACCGGAGGAAATAATACATTAAAATAATTAATTATCGATCTTAACACCATAAATAATAAAAGAAATCTGTATTAATTAATGTTTCTATTCAAAACAATAAACTAATTCTTAAATTCCCGTCTCAATTAAAAAAATTAAATAACCTTTTTCTTTGTGATTTCAGTACACATACCTGCAGCAACTGTAACACCAGCATCTCGAATTGCGAATCTAGCCATGTAAGGATTATCCTTTTGAGTTTCTAAAGCCAAATTTCCTACTGGCTTAATTCTAACTTTAGCTGTATCTCCATTTTTCAAGAAATCCGGACTCTCTTTAATAACTTCACCTGTTCGAGGATCAATTTGAGCAATTAATTCAACAAATTGACAAGGAACTTGAGCTGTATGTATATGGAATACAGGAGTGTATCCTTTAGCTAATACAGTTGGGTGATTAATAACAGTAATTGTTCCAATAAACTCTTCAACAATTGGAATTGGTTGAGCAGCATCGCAAATAACATCTCCACGAGCTAAATCTTTTTTACCTACACCACGAACATTAATACCTACATTCTCTCCAGCAGGTGCCTCCGATCTTTGCTCATGATGAGCTTCAATAGTCTTAACTTCACCTTCAATACCTGAACCTGTTCTACCTGGAAGAATTTTAACTTTCTGTCCAACTTTCATAACTCCAGTTTCGATTTTTCCTACTGGAACCGTTCCGATACCTGTAATTTCATAAACATCCTGTACTGGCATACGCATTGGTAATTCAGTTGGTAATTCTGGAGCTGGTATTTGATCAAAGAAGTCCTTCAATGTTGATCCTTTATACCAAGCCATTTTATCTGATTTATTAGCAATATTATCTCCCATTAATCCACTAGCTGCAATAAAAGCTGTTGTTTCAGGGTTAATTCCAACACCTTGAAGTAATTTACCAACTTCTTCTTTAACTGAATTATATTTTTCTTCTGAATATTCTGCTGCATCCATTTTATTAACAATAACATTGATGTGTTTTACACCCATTGTTCTAAGTAACCATAAATGCTCTGTTGTCTGAGGTTGAACTCCACTTGGAGCTGCAATTACTAAGAAAGCTGCATCAGCTTGAGAAGCTCCTGTAATCATGTTCTTTACAAAATCTCTGTGACCAGGTGCATCAATAATTGTAATCTCATATTTATTAGTTACTAATTTTCTATATGATAAATCGATTGTAACTCCCCTTTCTCTTTCTTCTTTAATAGAATCCATTACATATGCAAACTCGAAACCTGCTTTACCATGTTTCTCTGCTTCTTCTCTATATTTTTTCATCTCTTGTTCAGAAACAGCACCACCATCGAATAAAAGTCTTCCAACACATGTAGACTTTCCAGCGTCCACGTGTCCAACAAATACTACATTCATACTTGGTTTTTCTTTTGCCATAAGATGTATAAAAAAAAAGTATTTATAAACTTTTCGTTTAAACAAAATATGCATATTTTATCGACGAGAAAAATAAAATTACTCCAACACACTTATCCCAATTTTTATAAACTATGCATCCTTAACTTCCTTGAGGTGTAAATGAATTCATTAATATTAATCCTAATTGTTCTTGTCTGGTTTGCAATTGGATATTTTGTTTATGCAAAATTTTTAGAAAAAAAATTAATTCAGCCAAACGATAAAAATAAAACTCCTGCATTTAAACATAAAGACGACATCGATTTCAAGCCATCTAAAACACAATTTTTATTCGGACACCACTTCGCTTCAATCGCAGGAGCAGGACCAATCATTGGACCAATATTAGCTGTATCATATTTCGGATGGTTAGCAGTTGTTCTATGGATTTCAATCGGAACTTTTTTTATCGGCGCTGTCCATGATTATTTATCCTTAATGATATCTGTAAAACATAAAGGGGAAGGCATCGCAAAAATTTCAAAAAAAATAACAGGAAAAAAAACTTTCTATGTTTTTTCTGCTCTTCTTTGGTTAACATTAATGTTGATAATAACAGTCTTTTCTGTATCTGCCGCAGATTCATTTGTTGAAATGCCTGAGCTTGTGATACCCTTTTTCGGAATAACTCTAATCGCAATTTTTCTCGGACTTGCAATTTACAAACTTAAAAAAAACAAATTATTTATGAGTATCGTAGCTGTTTTACTAGTAATACTTTTTATTTATCTGGGAATTAAATTCCCAATTCAACTTCCTTTTGAAACATCAGTTTTAAAATTATTTTGGATAACTACATTATTCCTTTATGCATTAATTGTTTCACTTGTTCCGGTCTGGTTAATATTACAACCTCGAGATTATATTAGCACAATAAATTTATTTTTATTTTTAATCGTTGGGTTTGTTTCAATTTTAATCTCAAGACCAATTCTAAATGCACCAGCATTAATTCCATTTTCACTTTCACAAATTCCACTTTGGCCAATTTTATTTATCACAGTTGCATGCGGAGCAGTTTCAGGTTTTCATTCACTTGTAGCCTCGGGAACAACATCAAAACAATTAGATAAAGAGTCGCATGGAAAAATAATCGGTTACGGCGGAATGGTTGCCGAGGGGATCGTAGCTCTACTTGTTGTTATTTTTGTTTCAGCTGGCTTAAAATGGGGATCTAATGCAAGCGGAAATTTAAACTTTTTTCAAAACGCTCTCGACATAAACTGGATCATAGCATTCGGACAAGGATTTGCAAACATTGTAAATTCAGCATTCTCTTTTATCCCAACATCTCTTTTGGTAATTCTAGGATCATTAGTTGTAAATATTTTTATCTTAACATCTCTCGACACATCAACACGCGTAGGAAGAATGATTTCGTCTGAAGCTTTAATAAAAAAATCAACATTCAAATCAAAATTAATTTTAACCTTAGCAATTTTAATTCCCGCTTATTTAATTGCAATCACAAATTCATATGAAACACTTTGGAAAATGTTCGGAGCGTCAAATCAATTAATTGCAGGCGTAGTTTTAATCGCAATATCTGCATATTTAATCGAACGCAAAAAACCTATTTACTACACTTTAATACCTGCAATATTTATGATCATCACAACACTCGCAGCATTATTCTACGGATTATTTTGCAAAACAGGATACATCTTTGGAGAATTTAATTTACCTTTAATTATTATTTCAACTATCTTAATTATATTTGCAATGATTGTTTCAGGAGAAATTTTATTGGGAATGCGAAAAAAAAATTAAATGATTAACGAACCCTTCTTCATAATAAATTTCTCTCCTGGTGATATAATTTTTGCACTCCAAATATCTCCATTTGATTTATCAAACATTACTTTTGGTAAAAAATTATCTTTTATTTCAATAATTGCACCTTCCAATGTATCTGCCTTCACTTCATAAAAATAATCCTCACCAACATTATCTTTTTGCTTTCTATTATAACTTAAAGTATAATCTACCATCTATTAAAAAAATAATCAACCTTTATAAAAATTATTGTGATAGAAAAATAAATGATTAATAAACCATTCATAATTTCAAGTTACTTACTATAATCATCCATCAAATTTATTTTCATAAACCCTACAACATCTCCTTCTAATTTTCTTCCTGCAATATAATCATCATACAACATTAATCTTTGCCCTCCAATTTCTCCAGAGCTATTTGATATAGAAAAACCTTCAGAAACCCAATTATTCCATAAACAACTAAGAATTTTACCACTATCAATATTCGGATTTTCTAAAAATTCTTTTTCTAATTTTTGTATACTTTCCCATCTCTGCTTATAAAAATAATCTGTCATATATTAAAAAAATATTTTCCCTTTATAAAAATTGTCGTGATAGAAAACTATTTTTTCTTAAACAAATATAAATAATCAAAATAAAAAAACCATTAACTTTTAGTCATAGACTCAAGAGATTTTTTCTTCCCAGTATCTAAGTCAATTAACCAATTACCCTCTTTTAATATTTCATATTCTTCTCTCGTTTCTTTTTCAAACACATACGCCCCCCAAAGATCCCAACTCATTGCAAATAGAAAATACTCTAATAATTTACAAGATGCTTCTGAAGCTGCCTCTTCTATGCTTTCTGCACCCAAATAAAAATATCCTGCTTTCTGTGGTTCCGACTCTTTTGCAATTATGTCTTTTTTTGTGTAATGAATTTCATAAGTACCCATAATATCTTTTAAAAAAACGAGTTTATAACTTTTACTATATCCTAATTTAATAATCAAAAAACAAAACAACTACTGGTTTTCAGCAAGACCTTTTCTGTCTCTTATCTTCTTAATTATATTACCTTGTAAACTCATTGGAACTTTTTCAAACAACTGATCTTTCAATGATGATGTTCCACGACCTTCTGTTGCTGAACGTAAATCACTAGACCAACCAATCATTTCTGCAACAGGAATTTTTGCTTCCATTTCTGCATTCGATCCATCTTGTTTAACATCCATCATCTGACCTCGCTTTCCACCAACAATCTTTGTAACACCACCCAAAAATCTATCAGGCATTTCAATAACATGAATCTGTAACGGCTCCAACAATCCTGAATCTGCTGTTATTAATGCACCTTTAATACCTTCTCTAACTGCAGGATAAACCTGAGCCGGACCACGATGAATCGCATCCTCATGAAGTTTAATATCCATTAATGAAATTTTCATTTTCATACACGGCTCTCTCGCCAACGGACCTGCGTCCATAACTTTCTCAAAAGCGTCCAAAACCATTTCAATAACCTCACCAATATGAACCTCTCCCCTTGTTCTATCAAAAAAAACATTTCCATTATAAATATTTCTTAAATCTCTAATGCTATCTGAATCCCATCCTAAATTTCTAAATTTCTCATCTAAATCTTTATTCTTTTTCTTAATTCTTCCCTCGGGAATATCTCCACTTTTAATAGCATCATAAAGATTATCTTCCAATGGTTCAACTTTAATAAAAAAACTATTATGCTTATTTGGGCTACGTCCCTCAAAAACATTTCCTTCTTTTCCAATAGTTTCCCTATAAACAATAATGGGTGCCGATGTACGAACATCTAAACCTTTTTCAGACTTAATTCTATTTTCAATAATCTCTAAATGCAATTCACCCATACCTGACATTAAACTTTCACCTGTCTGTTCATTAATTTCAATTTTCAATGATGGATCTTCTTTTCCAACTTGTTTTAAAACTTCAATCAACTTTGGAAGATCCGCTGCCTTTTTTGCTTCAATAGATTTTGTAACAACAGGATCAAACAAATGAGTAATCGCTTCAAACGGTTCCATTTCCTCACCACTAACTGTTTCACCAACAATAACATCTTTCAATCCAACAATTCCAACAATGTTTCCTGCAACAACTTCATCAACTACAAGTCTTTGTGCGCCCTTATAAACTGAAACTTGCTGAACCCTAACTTTTCTTTTAGCAAGATTCATATAAACTTCATCACCTTGCCTAACTGTTCCTGAAAATAATCTACCAGCCGAAACTTCACCAGCATGCTTATCAACAACAATTTTAATCGGAACAAAAGCAGGATCTCCATCAACATTACAATTAATTAAATCTTTTCCGACTTGTGATTCATGATCTCCACGCCATATTTTTGGAATTCTATAAGCTTGTGCTTCAACTGGATTGGGGTGATGACGAACTGACATTTCTAAAACAACTTCATGAAGCGGTGCTTTTTTTGCTAAACTTTTATAATCACCATTTTCATATGCGTCAATAACGTCTTTAAATGTTAAATTATGTTTTTGCATATATGGAAAACTCAAAGCCCAATTATGAAACGCTGAACCAAACGCAACTGTACCTTCAGCTACACCAACTTTCCATTTTTCCTTATAGCCCTCTGGAGCAATCGCCTCAATTAATTTATTAACATGATCTATAATTGAAACAAACTTTGCCTGCATTGCCTCAGGTGTCAATTTAACTTCTTTGATTAATCTATCAACTTTATTAATAAACAAAACCGGCTTAACTAACTCCTTTAACGCCTGCCTTAAAACAGTTTCAGTTTGTGGCATAACACCTTCAACCGCACATGACAAAACAACAGCACCATCAACAGCACGCATTGCTCTTGTAACATCCCCACCAAAATCAACATGACCTGGCGTATCAATTAAATTAATTAAATGATCTTTCTCATCAACTTTATGAACCATTGATACCGATGCTGAATCTATTGTAATTCCTCTTTCTGACTCATCATCGTGAAAATCTAATGCTCTTTGCTTACCTGCTGTATCCTCTGAAAGCATTCCTGCACCCGCCAAAAGATTATCTGAAAACGTAGTTTTACCATGATCAATATGTGCACAAATAGCAATATTACGAATTGTTTCAGGTCTCTTCATTAATTTTACAATTTTCTCTGCTTTTTCGTCAGCCATAGATAGAATTATTAAAATCGGTTTATAAAAGTTTGGTTAAAAAATCATTTCCTTTAATTTGTTTTTCAAATCTTCAATCTTAACTCGCGTCTGTTTTGTTGTATCTCTGTCTCGAATTGTAACTGAATTATCTTTCAATGAATCATTGTCAACTGTCACACAATATGGCGTTCCAATTTCATCATTCCTAGCATAACGCCTACCAACAGAACCTGAAACATCATATGAAACATTCCAATCTTTTTTCAAATCTAAATAAACTTCCTTGCTCATTTCAACTATTTTTTCATTATTTTTAACCAAAGGAAAAATTGCAACTTTAACAGGTGCTAAACTAGAAGGCAATTTTAAAACAACATCACCTTTTTCATTTTTAGAATACGCTTTTGTTAATAACGCCAAAAAAACACGCTCCATCCCAAACGTAGGCTCAATAACTTTTGGTAAAACCTTGCTCTTTGACGCATCATCAAAAATTTCCATTTTCTCTTTACTTTCTTTAACATGTTGCATCAAATCAAACTGCCCACGATTTGCATTACCTGCAACCTCTTTCGAGCCAAACGGATACATATAATCAACATCAAAAGTAGCAGTCGAATAATGGCTCAACTCACCCTTAACATGTTCTCTAATTTTAATTTCATCCAACCCCAAATTCCTAAACCACTTAATCTGTTCAGCTAACCAATATGCATGCCACTCATCCAACTTTTTCAAGTCCAAGATTTTCTTAATTGTAGATTTTGACAAATTTTCCTTACCTTTATCTTGAACTTCTGCACTCAAAAAATCAAAACTAACATTCAATTGATCCTTCCCAAGTAAATTACATTTCTTCTCATTCGGATTAATAAAAAATTCAAACTCACCTATATGGAACTCACGACATCTAAATAAAAAATCTCTAGGTGCAATCTCATTCCTAAAACATCTTCCAATTTGAGCAACACCAAAAGGCAATTTCATTCTAGATGTTTTTTGTATTAATTTAAAATTCATAAACATACTTTGAGCTGTCTCGCCACGCAAATAAGCCATATCCTGATCACGCGCACCAACTTTAGTTTCAAACATTAAATTAAACTTACCTTTATTTTCATACTCTCCACCACAATCACATTTAACCTTTCCCAATTCACTTTCATCCAACTTTGAATCTTTCTTACATTTTTTACATTTAACAAAAATATCATTAAAATTATCTATATGCCCAGACGCCTTCCATGTCCGAGGATGTGAAATGACACTCCCTTCCATTCCAACAATATTCTCTTGACCATGAACAAAAAAATTCCACCAATTCGCTTTCAAATTATTAAACAACTCTATACCCAACGGACCAAAATCCCAAAACCCAGAAAACCCACCATAAATATCCGAACTTCTAAACACAAAACCCTTCGCCTTACAAAATGTCGCCAATTCCTCTATTGTTAATTTATCCATCTTTATTCAGATGTTTCTAAAACTTATAAAGATTGTTATAATAACTAAATAAAAACAAATTTAAACTCACCAATTCTATTTTTAATATGAACTTTCAATTTTATTTAGAAAAACTCTTCGCATCAGACGAATTTCAAAAATTCAAATCTGAAAACCCTGACGCATTTTTATGCTCTTGTTTTTTCGCAATCGACAAAAAAGGAAAAGACAACAAAACACATTTCGATTATTATATTCCATCCACAAAAAAATTATTCAGCTTTCAATTAGATAGTGGATGCACACTTCTTCCAGTTGACCAATTAGACAAAAACTGGAAACCCTCAAAAATATCAGACAATCATAATTTTGATTCAGAAGAAATAGAAAACATGATAACTGAAAAAATAAAAGCTGAAAAAATAAAAAACACAATCGAAAAAATGTTATTATCTTTGCAAAAAGTTGACGGAACTGAATATTTAGCCGGAACAATTTTTCTATCACAAATGGCATTAATTCAAGTAAAAATAAATCTAGATAAAAAAGAAATCGAAGAATTCAAAAAGAAAACTTTTTTTGATATGATTAAAATTACAGGGAAAAAATAATTAAATATCTTTTCTCAAATAAATTCTATCATCATTTCCTGAAATATTATCACTGCAACCAACTTCAAAAAATCCACACCTAAGATATAAATCATAGGCTGAACTAACTTCATCAACCTCTAAAGAAATATAATCAATTTTTTCCCTCACCGACAAATCTTTCAAATAATCCAACATTTTCCTAAAATGATTCTGACCTGCAACAGAAGAAACAACTCTATCTATATGAAGATATTTTTCAAAAACATCCTTACCATCAACAATATAAAACTCTAATCTTGATTCTGAATTATTATCTGCATTTAAAACATTCAACACTCCATCTTCTTCTTCAACAACACTATAATCTCTAGTCACATAATATGATCCCTGCTCAAGCTTATCACATTTAATCACAGCTTCCTCTGAAGAAATTTCCCCATCAAGCATTCTTGTAGCAATATCTTCCAACTCCTGAACTTCCAATAATGATTTATATCTCATTAAACATAACAAAAGTAATAACTTATAAAACTTCCTAATAGACAAAATTAATCAATTCAGAAATAATTTAAATAACAATAATTAAACACTTGTATATACAAATTTATAATTAAATATAAAATGATAGAAAAAAAACTTCATCAAAGATGGGCAATTAAAAAACCCGGCAACCTTTATATGTTTGACACAAAACTCTCAAAAAATTTTAAAAATTATTATCCATTCTTTTTTCGAATAAATCCATTAACAAATAAATTGATATACACATTCAGTCCTGAATTAAAATACAAAAACTAAATCAATAAATCTTAAAAACTCCTTACACTTAAATTATTTATGGTGATAAATATATTTTATATAATTGCAATAGTTGGATTGTTATCGATAATTTCCGGCACATTAATGATCTCAGCAAGAAAAAAAGTTTTTCGACGACGTTACATATATCCATTACTAATATTAGGAGGAATCTGTTTAGAAATATACAGCATATACATAAACGATCTAGTGTTTATAATCCTTCAAGGTGTTTTTATCTTAACTTCAATTTATGGATTAATTAAATTACATCACAATAAAAAATGAATTACAAAATCTTGGCCCAACTTTACGAAGATCTCTCATCAACAACTAAACGTTTAGAAAAAATTCAAACACTTTCAGAATTTTTAAAAAAACTTTCAGAAAAAGATAGTGATACAATGTATTTATTACTTGGAGACATTTATCCTGAATATGATGAACGACGAATTGGAATTTCTGAACAACTTGCCATAAAAACAATTTCAAAATCAACTGGAAACTCAATAAAAATAATAAATTCAGAATGGAAAAAAATAGGAGACTTGGGACTTGTTGCTGAAAAACTTACAACATCAAAAAAACAATCAACATTACATTCTCAAATCTTAACCTCAAAGAAAGTAATCGAGGATTTACGAAAACTTCCCGAATTAATTGGAATAGGAACGGTAAGCAAAAAACTTTCATTAATAACTGGACTTTTAACTTCTGCATCTTCTATTGAATCAAAATATTTAACTCGAACTCTAATTGGAGATTTACGAATCGGTGTTAAAGAAAGCACAATACGGGCATCATTAGCAAAAGCATTTTTCAAAAACAATGAAAATGCACCCAAAGAAATTCAAAGAGCAATAGATAGAACAAATGATATAGCCGCTGTTTTTTTAATATGTAAAAAAAAGAAATTAAAAGATTTACAAAAACTTAGACTTCAAGTTGGAAAACCAATAAAAGCAATGTTGGCACAAAAGGTTAAAACAGTCGCCGATGGATTTAAGGCACTTGGAAAACCATGTGCTATAGAATACAAATACGACGGATTTAGATTAATAATTCACAAAAAACAAGATGAAGTAACACTCTTCACACGAAGCTTAGAAAATGTAACAAAACAATTTCCTGAAGTAAAAGCTTATATTTTAAAATTCGTAAAAGCTGATACCGTAATCTTAGATTCTGAAGCTGTAGGTTTCAATCCAAAAACAAAAAAATATACAGACTTTCAAGCAATTTCTCAAAGAATACGAAGAAAACATCAAATAGAAAAATTACAAAAAACATTACCCATTGAAATAAATGTTTTCGATTTATTATATTATAATGGAAAATCGTATCTAAACGAACCATTCGGAAACCGAACAAAAATTATCCGAAAAATTTTAAAAAACCATCCATATAAAATAATCCATTCAAAACAAATTATAACATCAAATGAAAAAAAAGCAAAAGATTTTTACAAAAAAGCACTACAAGACAATCAAGAAGGAGTAATGATGAAAAGTTTAGACGCTGAATATAATCCAGGAAATCGGGTTGGACATATGTTAAAAATAAAACCCGAAGAAAGAGATTTAGATTTAGTGATTACAGGAGCTGAATATGGAACAGGAAAACGCTCAGGCTGGATGTCAAGTTTTATACTTTCATGTCGTGGAAAGAAAAAAGGTGAATATTTAGAAATTGGAAAAGTCGGAACAGGAATTTCTGAAAAAGAAGGCGACAAAATTACATTTAATCAATTAACTGAAAAATTAACACCCTTAATTTTAAAAGAAAAAGGAAAATCTGTAACCTTAAAACCAAAACTTGTTGTTTCTGTAACATATCAAGAAATTCAAAAATCTCCAAATTACAAATCGGGATGGGCATTACGATTTCCACGATTCACAGCACTTAGACCAGACAAACCACTTTCAGAAATTGCAGATTTAAAAGAAATTGAATTAGATTTTTCACATCAGAAACGAAATTGGAAATTTGGATAAATTAATCTAAAAAAAAACTTTAAATACTTTATTTGTTAAATTCCTTAATGAAAAAGATATCAGCAATATGGACAATTTTCGGAATATTATTTATATTGTTAGGAATATTTCATCTAATTCAATGCACAAAAACAATAAATGAATTTGAAATGCATGAAAGACCCTCATCTAACCTTGGAAAAATAACTATCCTTGGATCAGATATTGATCAACCAATAAAAAGTTTTTCTTTAGAAATTAATGGATATATTGAACAATTAAATAAATCAAATCGAACAATAAATATTCTAGCTGCAATAGGATATTTTATAGCAGCAGCAACTGCATTTTTTTCACTAATAATAATTAAATAAACAACCTACAAAAACCTCAGAAAACCTAACAAATAACAACCTTACCCCACGCTTCTTTTTCCTCCAAAAATCTATAAATCCTCTTCTTTTGTTATTCTCATGCAAACAAAATTACAATCATCTAAAATAATCAATAAAACATTATCTGTATTAGATATCAATCTAAATATGAAAACAAATCCCAAAGAAATTAAAAAAATACTAACCGAAATGTATCTAAACGATTTCAAAACCAAATACTCCCCAATTAAAATTTTTCTTTCAAATGCTAAAACCAAACCACAAAATCTAAAACCCTTATTGGAAAATATCCAGAAAGGAATTATCACAAAACATCCTGCAATATTGGAATTTTTACAAAAAGCACTTAATAAAAAATGGTTAAAACCAAATAAGGGAATAATCAAAACGATATATTTTTCATTTATTCTAGAAGCATTAACTGCGGCTATGGCTAATTCCAATACTTTTACAAAAGAAATTCAAAAACATTTTTTATCAAAACGAAAAAATTATGGAATTAAAAATTCTAGTTCAATTCACACTTTTTGGAAAGTTCTAAAAAAAACAAAAAGCTTTTTTGATGCTGCAAAAACTATCTCAGTTGATCCAGTTATTGCATATTATATAATTAAAAGAGACTTAAAAGGAAAACCCATAACAAAATTACATCTAAAAAATTTATTAAAAAATAAAAAAATAACTTTTTTCCAATACAAATCAATTTTCAAAAGCGTTAATGAAGATGAAAAAAATTCTTACACTGGATTAAGAGTCAATATTTCTGAAGCAGGGATTACTGAATACAAAAAAGGTTTTATTAGCAATGCTTTTGCCTCCCACACTCTAAATGAAAATCTAATATCAAGCCCTCCACTTAATGACTTTTCAAAAAGAAATATTTTTCCAGAACATCACAACGGAAATTTCTATAATTCGCTAGCAAACAATAATAATTTTACTTCAAAAGTAAAATTCTCAAAAGAGTGGATTAGCCTTTACGAAACATGGAATCTAACATTTATACTAGGAGAATTATCAGACCCTCACATCTTTTTTTCAAAATTACTTATTCCATCTGTAATAGATTCAAAACCAGAAAACTACATGTTTACAAGAGTTTTAGCCCTTTGGTTATCTTTTAACTTTTACATTTTAAATAAATTTGAAGATAAAGAAGCATGCGAAAATATAAAAAATAAAGAAAAAATGGTAAAAGCATGGGGGAAGATAAATAAAAAATATGCATACAAATTAATCAAAAATAAAACATCATTAAATAAAAGTTTTAAAAAATTCTTTTCTTGGCCAATTTATAATTTAATTAAATCACTTGTTAAATATTAAAAAAACACAAAATTAATAAATCCAACTCTCTTACTTCTTTCATGCTCAAAAAAGCTCTTTCAACAATTCACGAACCCTTGATAATTGCAATAAAATTAATTTTAATAATCTCAATCTTAAGCTCAATAAACAATCATTTATGGCACACAATGTCAATAAATATTTTATTATTAATTCTTTTATTCATCCC
>Ga0208904_1001187_pt1 | contig 18386 bp, 24 predicted proteins | sample AntAceMetag02UKB_FD_184774 | JGI IMG/M metagenome (GOLD analysis project Ga0208904, IMG submission 184774) | Saline lake microbial communities from Ace Lake, Antarctica - Antarctic Ace Lake Metagenome 02UKB (SPAdes) (version 2) | ecosystem: Environmental > Aquatic > Non-marine Saline and...
AATTTCAGAATTATCGACATCATGGGATTGCTGGATATGATGAAGAAGTCCATCCCTATTTGATTGCACCACATAGTAATGATTTGAACCAGATTGATGAATTGATAAAGTTACCCAGCGGGCTTGAAAAGTTGCAAATTTATTGTGGATTAGACAGTCTTTTTGAATATCGGATTGCTGTTAAAATGATGAAGGAAATGGGAATTTTATGATATATCCATCCTCAAAAGAAGCATACGAACTATTTCACGCCGGGATCCTTGCATTCCAAAGGGCGGAACTAGTCGGCATGAAAACAGACGTTGAATATTGCCATAAGAAAATCAAACACCTTAACAGGAAAATCACCAGGGAAATTGGGAAGATCCAGCAAACCAAATTCTATCGGAGATGGGAACATGTTTATGGTGCAGAAACCAATTTGTCATCACCTCCCCAGCTTGCCCATATCCTTTACAAAGTAATGAAAATCAAACCGTTAAAAATGGCGAAAAAAGGGAATCAAGGATCGACTGATATTGAAGCCCTTTCTAATCTTCAAATTCCGGAACTTGACTTACTTTTGAAAACAAAAAAATGGAAAAAGATTCAAGATTATTTGAAAAGTTTTATTCGGGAACAAGTTGACGGAATTATGCATCCCTTTATAAATTTGAATATCCCTGTATCTTTTCGATCTTCAGTTGACCGACCACCAATGCAACAAATCCCAAAGCACGATAAAGAAGCAAAACGAATTTGCCGCCATGCCATTTATCCGCCGATCCCAGGACAGCAATTCGTATCTGCTGATTTTTCCGGTGTAGAAGTCATGATGGCTTGTGTCTATACGCAAGATGAAAAATTGATTTATGATGTACTTCATGGTGATATGCATTCAGACATGGCCATTGAATTATACAAACTTGACAATCTGGACAAACATGATCCAGGGGAAAGTAATTTCCGGCAAGGTGGTAAAAACGGCTGGAATTTTCCACAATTTTATGGAGATTATTATGGGAATTGTGCAAAGGGTCTTTTGGTATGGGCCAAAATTTCAGAACGCAAGGATGGAACCTCAGGACTTGTTCATCTTCACGACAAAGGATTGATCACTCTAAATAAAAATGGATCAATCAAAAATGATAAGAAATTTATAGAACATTGCAAATATACGGAAGATCAATTCTGGAATACCCGGTACAAGACATATTCGAAATGGAAAGATCGAACCTGGAAAGATTACCAGAAAAAGGGATACATTGAATTAAAAACCGGGTTCCGTTGTCAAGGGATTATGAACAAAAAACAAGTGGGTAATTATCCGTTCCAAGGTGCGGCATTCCATTGTTTACTATGGACTTTCATTGAAACGGACCGGATTTCTTATGAAGTCGAACATTGGGAAAGCAAACCGGTGATCCAAATCCACGATGAATTGACTTTGAGTACAACCCCAAATGAACGCGAGCATGTGATTAAAACAGTGAAAAGGGTTGCTACAAAGGATTTAGCAGAAGCATGGCCTTGGATTGACATTCCTTTAGCTGTTGATATTGAAGTAGCCGGAGTTGATCGACCTTGGGATGAACAAACGGATTATGATGAAAATGATGAACTTCCATTTTAAAAGGAGAACTTAATCATGGAACTATACCGAAAATACCGCCCACAGTCATTTGATGATATGGTCGGGAATGAAACAATCATCAGGACATTGAAAAGGGACTTAGCAAAGAAAGAACATCCACATGCTTTCCTTCTGATTGGGCCGACAGGTTGTGGGAAAACAACTCTTGCCAGGATCATTGCCAAAGAAGTCGGGGCGGTCAAAATGGATTTTCGAGAAGTGGATTCAGCAGATTATACCGGAGTTGATAATATCCGGGAAATCAGAAAGCAAGCTGCATTTTCCCCATTAGAAGGAAATGCTAAATGCTGGTTAATTGATGAATGCCATAAACTTTCGAATGCCGCCCAAAATGCTTTGCTAAAAGCCCTGGAGGAAGCTTCAGAAAGTACATACTTTATTCTTGCTACAACTGATCCGCAAAAATTATTGAAAACCGTTGCCGGCCGGTGTAGTCAATACAAAGTCACGCAGCTTTCCGAAAAAGAAATGATGACTTTACTTCGCCAGGTGATCAAAGCCGAAGATGCAATGCTTCCTAAAAAAGTATATGAAAAGATCATTGAAACTGCCGAAGGGCATCCCCGGAATGCTTTGCAAATCCTGGATCAAGTCCTTTCCGCTGATAAGGAGGATCAGCTTGAAATCGCTGGAAGTCGGGCAGAATTGTCAAAAGAAAGTATTGATCTGATCAAAGGACTTTTGAACCCTGGAACATCATGGAGGATAATTGGAAAAATACTCAAAGAGCTGCGAAAGAAAAAGGAGGAAGCAGAGTACATCCGACTTGGGATTATCGGATATTGCACAACTATCATTTTAAATGGATCAAATGACAGGGCGGCACAGATCATCGAAGAGTTTATCAATCAACCGCTTTACGAATCAGGATTTAACGGACTAGTTTTCGGATGCTACAGTATCGTAGAAGGGTAGTCAAAATCAATAGGTGTATAATAAATAGGAGGGTTTGAAAATGGAAAATCTTGATTATGAAAAAGACAAGCGGATAGATGAAACGGGTTTGGATGTTGAATGGCTCGGGCAAGCTGAACTTGCCATTGCGTATGGAAAACACGTTGCTGAACTCAGAACTAAGGTTCGGAATCTGGAAGAAAAGAAAAAAACCGTCAGATCCGAATTAATTTTACAAGTCAATAATAATTCACAAGGATTGATCGGGAAAGCCAAACCGAATGCGGGAGACATCGAAGCGTATTACCGCACTTCTCAGGAATACAAAGATGCCGTTACGGAATTGAATGAAATGTATGAGGAGCTGGAACATGCTGAAAATGCGAAAAATGAAATCAGCTTCACCCGCAAAAAAGCATTGGAAAATTTGGTAATCCTGCACGGTCAAATGTACTTTGCCGGACCTTCAATTCCCAGGGATTTGCATCATGAAGTCATGCAAAAAAGAAAAGCGGAGGTATCTAATTCTGCCGTAGCCGGAAAAATGCAGAGGAAAAAATAGATGGGTCTTTCGCCATTAATCATATTTGCATGGGTATTATTTGGCATTGGGATATTCTTTATTTTTGGCCCTTACGTTTTCAAAAAGATCGGTGAATGGTTCACAATTGGAGCATCAATTGGAGGATTAAAAGTTCTCCAAAAAATCAATAAGGTGAAAGGAGAAAAGCATGAAAAAGAAGACGAAAAAGTTCGGAAACAAAGTAGCCGGGAACAGTAAGAAACAGAACCAAGAGGGGAGCAGTTATGGGTATATGCAACTCCCAAAAGGTATCGGAGTTTTCAAGGAAGAGCCCGGCGGAACATGTTTGCTTGATATTCTCCCATACGAGGTATCCGACAAACGGCATCCGGACCGGGATGATTCTTTGGAAATTGCAGTTCAAGGGGAACTCTGGTACAAGCGTCCATTCAAAATCCATCGACAAGTTGGTGTGAACAATGAAGCAATTGTATGCCCCACATCCATCGGGCGCAAGAGCATCATCAGTGAATACCGCACAAAACGAATGAATGAAGGTGCTCCAAAAGATGAAACCGATGGGTACAAACAATCCAAGCGAAATTTGTATATCGTAGTCCCAAAAGAACTGAAAGGATTCAAACAGGATTACGAAGAAAAACCGCACATCTGGAATATCAGCCAAGCCATGTTCCAGAAACTTTTGAATGAGGAAGTTGCAGAAAATGAGGATTACGGCATTTTCCCGGACTTGGAAGAGGGGCTTTCACTTCGGATTAGATGGGCGAGCAAGACCATCGGGAAAAGCAAACCCTTCGCCGAGGCCAGCCGGATTGATTTTGAGGAGCGGGATGAACCTTACGATGAATCCATTTTGAAAACAGTCCCGGATCTGGACAAGGTTTTGATTGTTCTTTCCGCTGATGAAATTGAACGGATGTTTTTCGAGCTGGAAGATGAACCAGAGACAAAGGACAAGACAAAAGATCCGGAAGAGGAAGAAAAGCCGGCACCGAAAAAGAGAAAAAAAGCAGAACCGAAAGCAGAAAAGGAAAAGGAAGATCCCCCGTTTGACCCAGATGGGGATGAATGCGTGGCGTGCGAAGGAACTGGCACCAACAGCAAAGGGCGCGAGTGCAGGATTTGTGAAGGAACCGGAGTGAAACCGGAAGAGAAAGAAAAAGAACCTGAAAAGGAAAAGGAAACAACGCCTAAAAAATCAAGTGATTCTGAATGCCCGAAAGGACATGAATGGGCAACTGACTGTGAAGAATACCCGGATGATTGTGATGATTGCGACCTTTGGGACAAATGCCTATCAGCGAAAGAAGAAAATGCCTGATCCCTTTGTCAAAGAAACCCGATTGATTGGGGCACATATCCCCGTGGAAACCGCTGATCATTTTGCTCTGATAGTGACATATTTTCAGACATCTCGATCAGCGGCAATCCAAAAACTCATAACAGACTATTCTAATCAATTTGAATATTCATTATTATTTACTGAAATATCTAAGAAAGCAATGGAAAACTGGGATGGGATAGATTTCCGAAAGTACGCCGAAAGGGTCCGGAAAATTCTTATCAAAAAACATTTATCAGTGAACCACATTGATCATATTATTATGGAAATGAGGCGAACGTATGAAAAGGACAAAAGGTAATCCACCGAATCCGCCGTCACTCGCTACCCAAATGAAACGCCGAGTCCATGCCCCGCCAGAAATCAAAAAAACCTTTGAATATGACGGTGATGATTCATTAATGATTAGCACTGGGTCAACCCTTTTGGATCTTGCAATCGCAGGTGGTCGTGTCCGTGGTGGAGGGATTCCAGGTGGAACTATTGTGGAAGTTTTCGGACCACCTTCCATCGGGAAAACTACTTTGATTTGTGAAGTTGCTGGGAATGTTCAACGATCCCCAAATGTAGGACAAGTCAAATTCTATGATCCAGAAGCTCGCCTTTCTTCCACATATGCTAAAGTTTGTGGGTTTGAAGTAACTGAAGATGAAATTGAACATCCAAATACTCCGCTTGATATCTTCCCACAAATTCGAGAATGGAATCCCAAAAACCCAAATGTAATAAATGGGGTATTCATTGATTCAACAGCAGCTATTATTTCTGATTTGGAATTAGAAGACAAAAAAGATGAATATAGCAGAAGAGCTAAATTATTTTCTCAGGAATTAAGAAAATCGTGCCGAATAATCACAGATAAGAATTTACTCATCATGACATCAAATCAATTACGCCAAAAAGTCAATACATCAGGGTTTGGTGAAACCCATGATACCCCTGGCGGAGAGGCTTGGAAATTTTACGCTTCTTTGCGATTGAAAGCCACAAAAGCAAATCCCTGGAAAATCCCAAAGGAAATAAAATTCAGGGGACAGGAAATTAAAAAGGTAATCGGGACAGCCATAAATGTTTATGTTTATAAATCATCTGTATGGATCGGGCATAATTCGGCAACAGTTTATCTTATGAATGATTATGCAATTGATGATATCAGGGCAAACCTAATGTATTTGAAAAAGTATGGACCGAAGATTAAAGTAACGGGAATAAAAAATGGGAAAGAGGTAACCAAGGATTATTCCGGGTATTCCTTGAATGGTCAGAAACTTGCACCGGGAATTGATGATGCTATTGATTTAATCGAACAGGATGGTTTGGTTTCAGAATTAAAAGAAACCGTTATCGACTTGTGGGAAGAAATCCAAAGCAATTTCAAAGTAACTCGGAGGAAGGAACGATGACATGTATTCTATTTTGGATAGACTTGTATATTTTAGATCAGTTATATGGATTTGGGATACTTACCATTAAAAACATGGATATGCATAAAAGTCTTTTTGCTATCTATTATGACGGATGTTGGAACCTAGATTTATTTTGGTTCCGGGTTTTATCATCATGAAACGAACAATTAAACACACTGATAAAAAAAAGTACATTTTCATTCTGCAAAAAGAATTGAAAACCTTCCGGAAAAAACATTACAAATTGCAAAATGGATGTTGTCCTATTCTACAACAACAAATTAAATTTGAAGATTCTGTTGTAGATCATAAACACAAGCGAAAAGACGAACCATACAATGCAGAGGATGGGAAAGGACTGATTCGAGGTGTACTGCATTTTCAAGCGAATGTAATAGAAGGGAAAATTGCGAATTCATATAAACGGTACGGACTCGATAAATTTATTTCTTTACCCGATCTTTTAAGAAACATTGCAACGTACATTGAAGCACCGATAAAAGAACCCTATTTTGTGCATCCAAGTGCCATCCCAAAAATCAAAAAGCATAAATTAGGAAAGAGGGATACAAAAAGAATCTTTAAATACTGGAAAACCATGTACCCCCGCAGGAAATTACCAACCGTACCGACAAGTGGAATAGTTACAAAAGAATGGGAAACGTATATTATAAAGTCAAAAGAAGTTATGAAAAATCAATAGGTGTATAATAATCTAAGAGAAAGGTTTAAACATGCCAAGAGGACTATATATCCATGAAAATGCTAACCGGATTGTTTTAACGGTTGTAAAATTACAAGCATTATCATTGTACACTTTAAAGCAATTGACTTATACCGAAATTGGAAAGCAGCAAAACGTTAGTAGACACTCAGCGTATCAGCGAGTACAAAGCGCCATTGATATTATTCGAGAAGCTTGCGAAAAAGAATTAAGATTATGTCATAAATGAAAAATTAATCTTACAACGGGGGCGGGGTGTGAGGTAGCGCTGCTGAAGAGCATCCGACATTCTGATATCTTAAATGGTAGAGGTTCATGGCTCAGTAATCCACAAAGGAAATCTCAATGTTCCAGGTTAAAGACCTGGCGTCACCGTGGTAAGATTAAAAAGTAATAAATGAAAAGGAGTTAAAATGAAATTACATGAAACATTAAAAGAAGCTGGGAATATCATTGAAATGCTCGAAACGAGAAATTTCACGCCTCAACAAATGCAAGAAATTATGCATATCATAAGTGGAATTCTTGCATCAAAAATTGCAACAGACACACAACAAGGAATGTTACAAAAAACAATTGGAGCTATGGTCAATGATATGGAAAATAAATTCAAAAAATCAACTAAAAAGAAAAGAACACAAATACCATTCATAGCACCCTCTCCCGCTTCAAAAAACTAAAAGGCATTAATTATGATCCAGAAAATAGCAGCTCAAAACTTTGAAGGATACGAGGATTTTGAAATTGAATTTGCAGCGGGTGTCAATACCATAATCGGTGAATCCGACAAAGGCAAATCCGCAGTGTTCAATGTCTTTGAATGGATCAGGACAAATCGCCCTTTAGGGGATGGTTTCAGATCCGAATGGGGTGGTGATACTATTGCTGAAATCTGGACTACGGATAATCATTATATCAAACGGGTCCGGACCGATTCCAAAAATGAATACTGGATTGACGATGCAAAGAAACCCCTGAAAGGTTTTGGGCAAAATCCACCAGACGTCGTAAATGAAATCTTAATGATTGATGATGTGAATGTCTTGACTCAAGATTCACCGCCATTTTTACTTAAAGAAACCAGCCCCGGTGAAGTTGCTCGGATCTTAAATAAAGCTGCATCCCTGGATGATATTGACCTTTCCATTTCCAATCTGAGTAAGGGATTGAAAGTTGCAAACGGACAAATTACATCTGGTGAAAGCCAACTTGAAAATCAGAAGCAACAATTAAGTGAACTGCCGGATCTGAAAAAGATTGAAACCAAAATTGAAATCTTAGAACAACATGAACAATGCCGTGACATATTGCAAACCAAAAGAAATAAATTATATTCCTTAGCTAAGACCATTTCCCAATTGACGCTGGAACTTGCTGAAACCGATCACCTGGATCAAGTACAAAAACGATTACCAGAATTGAAAAAGTTGTTAAAGAAAAGGGCGGATTTAGAAATGGAAAAAGTCGTGCTGACGAATCACCAGAAAAGCTTTGAACGGTTGAACGCAGCATTTGAAACAGTAAGCACTGCCGTAGAAAAAACAAACAAGATCATTAACACAATGCAAAAAGAACACGCGGAACTGGTCAAATCCCTTCCGCCGAATTGCCCGTTATGTGGGTCGAAAATCAAGGGGAAATTGAAATGAAAAGAACAAAGAAACTTGAAAACCCTACGGCAATTTTAACGGCGGATTGGCACATTCGAGAATCAATCCCGGTTTGCCGAACTGATGACTTTTGGAAAGCTCAATGGGAAAAGATCGAATTCATTTCAGATCTTCAACAAAAATATGATTGTCCGATTCTACATGCCGGGGATTTCTATGAAACCACAAATCCAATAATGTCTTGGAAACCATCTCCTTATTTGCTCACAATGTCAATGCGGCATTTTCCTGGTCAGATTTGGGCTGTGTATGGTAATCATGACCTACCTCAAAAATCCCTAGATCTTCATGAAAAAAGTGGAGTCGATGTTTTAAAAGAAGCAGGAACAATAAAAATATTAGAAGAGTGCCATTGGGAACAGGAGCCAATCCCATTAGATTACGCGGCAAAAATATCATTATTCAGAATCCCGCAAAAAACAATTCTTGTATGGCACGTAATGACTTATCCATCCGGGAAATCCCCATGGCCAGGTTGTGAAGATTTATCAGCCGGTCAGATCCTTGACAAATATCCTGAATATGATTTAATCGTTACCGGGCATAACCACAAAACCTTTATCGAAGAAAAAGACAGCAGACTCCTGGTCAATCCCGGAAGCCTTATGCGGCAAGATGCAGATCAGATAGACCATAAACCATGTGTATTCCTTTGGCACGCTGAAAGCAACCGAGTTGAACGGGTTGAAATCCCACATGAAAAGAATGTAATTTCCAGGGAACATCTTGACAAACCAAAAGAACGAAAGGAAAGGCTCCGGGCATATATTGAAAACATGAGCACAGATTGGGAAGCGGCTTTGTCGTTTGCTAAGAATCTGGAGAAGCATTTCAATGAAAATAAATCCATACCCAAAATGTTAAAGGATCTGATCTATTTATCAATGGAGAATTAAAATGGTAAGAACAAAAGGAACTTCTGGAATTTATCAAATAAGAAATCTAATTAATGATAAACGATACATTGGAAGTGCTGTAAATTTAAAGCAACGAAAGTTTGAACATCTATCTGGATTGAATATGAAGAATCATAAAAATCCACATTTACAACATGCCTGGGATAAGCATGGGAAATGTAATTTTATATTTGAAATCTTACTGTGCTGTAAAAAACAAGATTTACTTTTAGAAGAACAGAAAAAGATAGATTTTTATAAAAACTTGACTGGTATTTATAATATAGCACTCATAGCTGGGAGTAATTTAGGCAGAACATTTTCAAAATCAACAAAACTCAAAATGTCTCAAGCTGCTAAAGGCCATAAGTGTTCGGAAGAGACCAAACGAAAAATAGGTAAAAAAAATAAAGGGGCAATCCGTTCAGAAGAAGCAAAGCATAAATTATCAGTAATCCGCAAAGGTCAGAAATATTCAGAAGAAACAAAACAGAAAATGAGAGAAACACAAATGGGGCATGTGGTTACAGATGAAGTTCGGAAGAAAATAAGCGCTGCCCAGCGCCAACTCCATAAACAAAACCCAGAGAGGCAGTTAGGTTGCAAAAATACATTTTATGGTAAAACACATTCAGAAGAATCAAAACTCAAAATGTCAGAAGCCAAAAAAGGGAATAGTAACGGTAAAAAGAGGATATGATATGGCAAAGCATGGAAAAATAGCACAACGAATTTTGAACATTCAACAGGAACTCGATGATAAGAAATCCAGCAGGTCCGAATTGAAAGGGCAATTAAAAGCCGCCGAAAGTCAATTGAAGGATTTCAAGATTTCCAACTCGGATAATATCCCTGTCAAGATCCAGGAATTAACCGATGAAATTGAAAAAGTAGATCGGTTGCTTGAGGAAAAGACGGAAGAGGTTGAACAGCTTTTTAACATAGAAAATTAACAAACCCAACCCAAGGTATACGTTTTTAATTAACAGCCAGCCTCATTTAATGTAACGTGGTAGGATTTGATGTTTACCCTATTTCAATACCCATATAAATGGAATTCAAAATGACATCCCAAAACTTGAGAAGTAAACTTGACCGATTGAAAGGCCAGGAAATCCAGATCAGACGAGAAATCCTGAAGACCAAAGGAAATATCAAACTTGGCAAGAAATCACAAAGCCGACATGAACGATCATTAGAAATTGTCAAGATGGTCGGACTTGAAACCCAGAAAGCTTTAGAATACAGATTTGCGGAACAAGTCAGTCTTGCGGAAGCCGCAATATTTGATGATCCATATGAACTGATTATCAATTTTCAGGAAAAAAGAGGCAAGACGGAAGCTGAACTATTGTTCAAACGCCGGAACCTTGTTATTTCTCCACAAGGTAATTTCCTCGGGCATGGTGCAAAAGAAGTTGGCGGGCTTGGCACTCGTGTCAGTTATTTGAAAATGAGAAGGGATAAAAAAGTCAGACTTGTTCTATTTTTGGATGAACCATTCGCCCGATTAAAGGGACGAGTTGCAAATCAAAGGGCAATGGAATTGATCAACGAAATTTCAAAAGAGCTTGGATTTCAGGTTATCATGATCAGTGATGAAAGAATTCCACGAGATGATATTATACAAAATTCAGATAAGACTTTTCTTGTAACACAAACCAAAGGGATTAGCAAAATTGAAGAAATCCGGATTTAGAAGGTTGATAAATGGCAAGGTACATTAAAAAAACGGGGGACCGGGTTATCAACGATTGCCCAGGAGAAAACATAATCCGCCACGGTCTTGTTTGGCTATGTCAGGATTCCAGGAAAGACGGTTGCCAGTGCATAAATATTATCAGCAACCGGGAGCACGTTGAAATCTACATTTGCCAGGACCCGCATCCTGTGGAGGAAAAGCAATGATATACGCAATTTCAGGAGTAATTCAGCCAAACGAAATTGAAAAACACTGTCACCCGTGCGGTGGATTGACCCTGGAAGGTATTAACCTGGGGGAGTGGGGGCCGTTTTGTGCCTGCTATCAGGAGGACTGCCCGCATGAATCCAAGAGGACACCTGTTATTGGAAACGTACACGGGGATGACGTTTGCGTGCGGAGGTTGGAGGGAGTTGGCCCTCCCGCTAAGAATCCGTCCGTTTGATTCTGGTAAGTGCGGCACCGATTACAAGAAACGTGGCTTCTGCTCTTTTTTCAATCGGTAAAAGCATACACAATCCACCCGCAATTAAGAGAAATACAACCGGTCCGATATTCGATTTCAAAATGTCCAGCAATATTTTTTTAGTTTCCACTATTTCTCCTTATCTATCCATCCCAACAAAGCATCCATTCCCGCCATCAGGCGGTTATCCCATTCCGCATCAGGATCATCCACAGCTTTCTTTAAAATCGGCCTTGCAAATTTGTATAATACACATACCACTGCTAAAATCAAACTTGAATAGTTCATGACTTCTCCTTTTTTCTAAATAACCATTTAAACGCGGATATTATCTTTTTTATCGGAACTAACAATTCATACCGTTCATGCCCTTGCAATTTATCCCATTCTTGTCTTTGATAATTAAGATCACTATTTTTTCATTCTTGCCAAGGATCATGTCGCATTTTAAATATCAAGCTCCTTTAACCGTTCAAGCAAAACGGCATCTTCAATCCCCGGTGTATATTCACCATGAATAATCTGTTCGGCCAAATCAATCAACCTTGCATTTTCGGCATGTAACAATGTTATCGCTCGATCATTATCCATTTCCACTCCTTTTTATAATGCTGGATTCACTATTTCAAATTTTGGTGAATTAAAACTCATCATAACGGTTCTTAAATGATTTACTTAATCCTCGCTTAATTTCAAAAATATCAGAGTCGGAGGTAATGGTTACTTTTCGGATTGGATTCACTTGATAAGTAGCCGCCAGGTGCAGATAATACATTCCGGCTGAAGCGTTTCCGGGGATGGTCGCCCTCACCTTAACTTTCATGTGTTCCCCTGCAGGTAGGCTGCTGCCCTTGGATGGCGCGAGTAGGATCACATAAGCGTTTATCAACTGCCGTGACACACTTACCACGGGATACGCTTTGCTCTTGCTGTACTCGTTTTCATAAAGCAAATCCCCACCTGCGTAAACTACTTTATCAAGGTTCATGATTTTCAAGTGGTGAATATTCATGGGTTGATACGGCCAGAACAACCAATAAGTTAGTAGTCCATACGCAAACACTGCCATGCCGAATAAGATCCGCCCCTTCCACGATAGATACATCATGGTATCACTACGCCCCCTGTTTCTTGGGCACCCTCAATGAATGGATGCTTGTGTTTAAAAAGAGCATCGTTGTTCGCTTTAAGAATTGGATATCTTTCTTTGCACACGGCTATATCCTGTTTGCAATCCATTTTCTTGATAACCCCATCGAACTTTATATTGATACCGGCAACCCAGTTTTTTATCATGAACGTAACAATCACAATCAACAAACTGTTAATTGCCCAGAGCAGTTGTGGTAATTGGACATCCATCAAATTTACCTTAAGTAATAATCATTAACATAATTCACAACGCGGTCCACCGGCACTCCTAAAAATGAACGTTATAGTTATTTCTCTACCACTATTGGATTGTCTTCCACCCATTTTTTCATCCAACCCGGCATGTCGGGTGCCTTGAGCTGTAGGGCGTCCGCTTCGCCTTCAGTCAATTTACGATGCGATTTTGTCCGAATGAACTTCCCGGTATCGGGTAAAAATGTGACACCGCCTTTTAACTTTTTCTCGAATTTGCCCGTGCCTTGTTCAATCATTTTTGGTGTTTCAATGGCGTTGATAACCACATTCCCATCTTTATCAAGCGTATAATTGTATTTCGTGTCTACGCCATCTTGGACATCGTCAGTGATTTCTATTTGCTCAAAAGCATCGTCTTTCGAAACTTCAACTTCAGGTGTGGTAATCCCCTCCTCGATTTTTTGTGCCCTGAGTTTTGCAAGTTGAATAACGCCCCAATCTTGTTTTACCAAGTCTTTATGACCGTCAACATCTTTGCGCCGTAGGTTATAAGCGTCAAATGTTTCTTCGGTGATTGTTCCATTAAGCGTCTGCCAAAAAATAACCCCTAAATACGGTTGAATGCGTTTCCCCATCCAATCAAGACCGGGGCCATTAGTATATAATTCAGGAGGTGCATCAAGTGGGTGCGGAGAAATCTGAGTGTCTGTACCAGCGTCATCAGTGAACCATAGTTCATTGGGGGCTGTATTATGCACCCATATTTGACCATATGCTGCCGTGTCAGCAGTCGCATCTGCTATCTCTTTTAAGGATATTGAGCTTTCTACGGTTAGCAGTTGATTAGGACTCGCAGTCCCGATGCCAACATCGCCAGCATTATTTATATATAAGTATGCAGTACTTTCCTTATAAACTGCAAAGGGACTGCCTGTGCTTGACGCACCAATACTTACGAGCAACCCATGTGCAGAGGTTGTACCGCTATTAAGCATGTTGACCAACCAGTTGCTATTAACTGCCTTCGTTACATCAAGGGTATACCCAGGACTCGTAGTCCCGATGCCTACGTTGCCGCCAGAACCGTCAAAAAATGCAACCGTTCCGTTTTTGCCGTCGGAAATATGGAGATCCCTAAATTGAGTTACACCCCCTTCAAATCCAGTCCAATTTATATAGCCTGTGGAATTACTGTCAGTGTCATAATTAAAACCCAGGCCATTAGTTCTTAAATAGGATTTTCCACGAGTGGCACCGAAAAGTGAAAGGACGCTCCGCACATCTAATGCGGCCCCAGGACTCGCAGTCCCGATGCCTACGTTGCCGGAAGAGTCTATGGTCATTTGTTGCGCCGCAGATGTCCAAAATTCTAACGTATCTAAAGTGTGATCATATTCAATTCTGCCGATATTATTGTCTTCAGGGTCTCCGAATTCAATCCCTTGTATTTTATCATTAGCCGTCATGAAATTGATATATGTATGCCCGGAATCTTCAATAATAAGAGATGTGGCGACAGGAGTTCCGCCACTTGCCCCATCATATATGTGCAGGTTTCCCGCAGGACTCACAGTCCCGATGCCTACGTTGCCAGTATCCCCTTCCACCACAAGTTTATCCGTGTCAACCGTGAAATCATCACCAGCGGCATCAGATAATACGATATTTAATACACCACCTGTGTCAACTGTAATAGCCCGACCAGCGTACAAAGTTGTGCCGCCAACTGTTATTGTCGCACTTTCCACGTTCCCAGAAACGGATAATCCACCTGTAACCCCAAGAGTTGTAGTCCCATCAGCAACCGGGCCAACCACAACATTCGTATCGCCAGCGTTATCATACATCGTGAGAACCCCGGCATCATACATATACAGATTACCGGGAACATCAGCAGACCGGCCAAGCTTTAAATCTCCCTCTATGGTTTTTCCCGCTCCCCATGCTAATCCACAAAAACCGAGAACCAGCACCAAAGATATTAATATTCTTTTTTTCATAACCCCTCCTTAATTCCCAAATTAATTAAACTATACTCAAGTTCATTATGACTCCCACCCGGCAACGCTGCATCCATCCAAGCAAAAACAGCCCAATCGTTATTTGTCTTGTCTGTCAATTTCATGGCGTAAGGGCCTCTGCCGTACTGTTTTATGATTTTATACATAAACGTGTAGAAATCATCATCCCGTTCCACCATAAAGGACCCCGAAAACTGTCGCAACATATCAATGAAATAATAATAATTTGCCCCGTTGTTGTATTCCTTTGAAATGGATAAATCATCAAACGCTTCAGATAAACCATACTTAAACCCTAAAAAATCATAAGCATAAGCAGCTCTTGCAATTCCACAATATGGAACAGCCGTCCCTGGATCACTAAATGTCAAAGTAATTTCAGCAGTCCCAGATTGTAAAGTGTAATCAACCCACAAATTTGGATTGTCAAGATTAATCGTGTGATTTGTAGGTCCATAAATTGTAGCCGCACCAGAGTCTTTGACTTCAACCCCTACTGTTCCGGAATTCATGCCTGACAACATTAAAGCATTTGAATTCGCAGAGACATCAAGAGTCAAGGTAGACTCAGCGGAAACCCCGCTTTTCCACGGCACTCCCCTAAAATTATCCAACACATTTTCAGCCGGATAAGCTGCATCTTCTGAAGATTCTGTGACCCCGGTTATTTGGTCTGTCGCAATTATTTTCATGACTATGCTCCTATCAACATTCGAACAACATCCACCCGCCAACTATCGCTCACAACCGTAGCTCGAAGCCGGACTGAATTCCCGGATTTATCAACAGAAAACGTAATTGCCACCGTACCAATGGCATCTGAATATTCATCCGGCGTCATGACCGGAGTACTATCGGCCACAGTATCCCAAACAGCACGGATGATTCCGGTTCGCATGTTGGTGCCAGAACCTTTATCAACCGTGTACCGCCATTCAACCCCCCGACCTTCCGTATCAGCAAATGAATCAACTGTTGTAATTCCGGTGTCGCAGGTTACATTATGCCGGGTTGTTACCTGATAACTGTCATCCCATTCGGCCATTTTATTTCACCTTGGATTTCACCTTGGATTTCAATTCTTTATTTTCTTTTTCAAAAGCAGCTAACATTTTCAACAATCCATCACGTTCTTTTTGTAAAGAAATAATCTGGGTAATTTGTCCCCCAATGAGTGCATGAACTTCGTTCGTAATATCTGGCCCTTGCTGTTTTGGCTGCTCCATTATTATTCTCCCGTTATATTGCTGAAAAATCAATTAATGTTGCTGTTTTCGTTGTACTACCCGCTGTAATTTTCATCATAATATCGCCATCATCCCCTGCGCCTGTCCCATCAGATTGCCAAAGTGTAGATCTGCCTTCCGCTGGATCAGATGGATCAGCGGAAAGTTCACCGATACTTATAAATCCATCTAAGAAAAGATTATTCCATTCATTGCCACTTTTTCCTAAATCAACAACACCTTCGTATGGCAAAAATGCGCAATAAGCAGCCGCATTTATAAACTGTACCTGCCTTCGATCTGTTTCATTTTCAGATATGAGCTGGATTGAGGGAACATTCAACGCGCTCGTTGTTACAGTAACGGACGACTGCGTATCATTTGTTCCATAATTATAAACACTGTGTATTGCTACCTGATCGGTTGCATATACAAAAATATTTTGCCATATCGCTGTAGTAGGAGCTGTTTTCTTGTTTGTATTACCAATATATAATACGGCGACAGCCGTTGTTAATGGATTAATGCCAAATTCTCCATTCGCATCAGCGCCAAGCTCAACATCATATGAGGTTCCATCAAAAAGAATAATCCCAGGATCCGTATCGCTGCCGGTTAAAACAATGTCCCCACCTGCTTTTATTGTTATCCCACCGCCACTTTGTCTGATCTCAATTTTACCGGCATCAAGATCAAATTGGCTACCCGCAGTAGTGCCCCAATTCGATGACTGCAATACAGAACCAATTATCTGCCCAGCGTTGAAAGTATCATAATCATTTCCAATTGTTTCTTCCCAAACACCAGCGCTTGCGTAATCATGAGGTCTAAGATAATAAGGCCCTGGCCTTGTATTGTTTTCGGCTTCCGTGGATGTCGAATTGAACGTAAATGTCCTGGTCCTTGAATTATAATAAATTTGGCCAGTATCTCCATTACTGAGATCAGCAATATCAAGTGCTTGTAATGTTGCCCATGTTCCTTGATGGATAAGCGCCATTAGATAAATGCTCCCATGAGCGTCCGAACAATGTAAATAGTAAAATCACCGCCGGTTGATGCTGCCCGTAAACGCACGATTGTTGCTGCTTTTTCAATAGCGAATGTAACCACACCGATTGTTGTCCCGATATCATCGGAGTGCTCATCGGGCATCATTTCAACGCTACCGCCTGCCGCCTGATCCCAACATCCTTGGATAATTCCTACTCGCATGTTCGCGCCGGAACCACCATCAATTACATATCGCCATATTGCACCACGACTCAACGTCATATCAAAGGAGTCAACCGTTTCAGTTGTCGCGCCGGAAATAGGTGTATCTCCAGGAAGTTCCGAACCATCAATCCAAATAATCCGTCCTGGACCCGTGAGTAAAATTTCATGACCAATAAAATCATAACTTATATTGCAAGCGTGAATATATACAGGAATGTCCACAGGAATGTTGCCATCAGTCCATGAAATCTTTTCCCCTGGATTCGGTGGAGTTGCCTCAAGGGGAATTGAAATAGACGCTTGGTCTTTTTCATAGTACGCTGAACGAATACAGATTAAAGCCGATCTTACAAAAGCTTCATCATCATGAAATGGGTCAATTGTTTCTTCAGATCCATAAGCAAATAATGATTCTTCTATCTCGTGTGGAGTGGCTTTCACAAAATGACTCTGTGCCCCACTTGTGTCATTATTAACAAAACCCACCGTATGTTGTCGAGTTTCCCATGACGCTGTAATTTTCTTGAGAGGATTGACCTTGCTATATGTCGGACTTTTAAAAAATTGATATTCTGTCAAGGTCCTCGATCCATTATCCTTAAACATATCCACCAAAATTAATGCATCCGCTTCTATACTATATAAGTGCGTTGAATACGTACATGCAGCGCTCAAGAGATCAACACTAAGTTGCTGAGTCGTTACCCATCTATTTAAGGGAGGTGAAGGTGAGCGGGCATAGGTTGTTGTATATGTTGGGACTCCGATCTTTGTCCTGATATAACTGGCTAATTCACTCAAAGTAGTATAAAGAGAAGTCCCGGTCATGGTAATCGCTTTATCGGCACGGTTGGACAAGGAAAAAGTCCCATCCCCATTAATCACAACGGTATCAAGCGGAATTCCACCCTCGTAAACAGAAAATGCCCCCGCTGTATAACACTGAGCCTGGAATGGCATCGGCTCCTCTGTAAAATCAACCGGAGCAGTAAAAATTGCACCGGAAGCCGCACTGATAGTATACCTTCCACTTAAAAACTGAAATCCAACAATTGTAATAGAATCCCCATTGCTAAATCCATGATTTCCATCGGTTATGAATTTCGTTCCGCCCACAACCAACTCCGTTGCAATGATATCAAAAGGCGTTGTCCCTGTTTGAAGTCCACTAAGCTGATATGTCTGTCTGCTTAGAGCATCGTTCTCAATTTGCAATGGAGTAACATGTGTCACTGTTCCAATAGCCATGGGAATAACAGCATCGTTTCCATCTACATCAGTGGTTTCTAAAAGTAAT
>Ga0208904_1001190_pt1 | contig 18344 bp, 50 predicted proteins | sample AntAceMetag02UKB_FD_184774 | JGI IMG/M metagenome (GOLD analysis project Ga0208904, IMG submission 184774) | Saline lake microbial communities from Ace Lake, Antarctica - Antarctic Ace Lake Metagenome 02UKB (SPAdes) (version 2) | ecosystem: Environmental > Aquatic > Non-marine Saline and...
ACAGAAAACACTTGAGATCTTCCAGAAAACAGGAGTAACAAAAGCTGAATTTTGCAGGAAGTTATTAATTCCTGGCAGCTATCTTACTGCATTGCAGAATGAAAAGTTCTGGGCAAAGATACCTGCATGGGTATGGTTCTTATTCCAGGAGGTCACAAACAGGAAGATAGAGTTTGGTAAGTCCGGGGAGATAATACACGTTTGCGATGGATACACGGTAGAGGAGCTACATGAAAGCTGTAGGCAGAAAGCAGAGGAGTTTGCATTAAGGGAGAAGGGTGTCACATCTGAGGAGGCTACAGTAAACGTTAAGGGTACCGTCATACCACGTTCCACAGATATCACAGAGGAGGGGATAGGGAGTATGAAGATGGGAACCATACCGGATGGCCATGGGGGGCAGAAGTTTGCTACAGAGGAGGATTTAAACGAGGTGATAAGTCACATGATAGACATGGCAGACATTATCGCTGACGTAAGGAAAGAAGAATTACACAGAATAATTAAACTCAAAAGAAACTTAATCAGATGTCAGACGAAAAAGCAGTAGCAGATAATTACACGTGTGCAAATGCACTGGAGCACTTCAAACAAAAATTCCTGGACCCGTTGAAGGAACGTGCTGAGAAGAACCATGACTACATATTCGGTGGTGGGTATGACAAGCAATGTAAGACCAAGAACGTGGATCCGGACCCCAAGAAAGTGGAGAGTATGAAGAAGGGTTACGATGAACTGTCGTTCACCTATGGCGAATGTAAGAAAGTGTACGATGCGTCATTTCTTATGGTGCAGAGGCATGAACACGTTATAAACGAGTTGGCAAAAATACGCCTTGGACTGACGGAGAATATCTTCTACAAGGGAGACATGCCAGCACAGCTTATGGACGAGCAACAGGCGATGATGGTGGGGTACCTGCGGGATATGAACAAGATTTTGGCAACGTGTAAACTTGAAAAATAATGTTAACAAAAGAAGAATTTGACAAGTTAGAAGCAGGAGAAGTTTTTGCTACAGGTACTCAGCCTAATTCTCCTGAAGGTTTGTTTATGACATATGCTGGTGGCACGTTACGATGGGTGGCAACCAAAGGATACGGTGATGATTGGTCTATTTATTGCCAGTGGGAGGATAAGTCCGTTGAGTGGATAAAACAGCATGGAGACAAGTTACACAGCAAGGATCATATAAAATTATGTGTCCCCTGCGAAGACAATGTTTTAAACCAATACAGATATTAATTATGAAAAAAACTAGCGCATTTCCATCCGTGCAAAAAGTAACCACTGCAAGTGGAGATATTATTAATATGCACTGGGATAAAGGCATGTCACTTCGAGACTATCTTGCAGGGCAAATATTGGCAGGATATATGGCAAATCCCGATTACATGAGTGCAGCAATAACCAAGGCAAAAAGCAACCACATTAATGCCATGGAATTTATTGCTACTGATGTCTATAGTCAGGCTGATGCCGTGTTAAAAGAAAGGGAGAAGCATGAAGAGTAAAATAGTAATACACCCCATACCATACGGTACGGACGAATGGCATAAGTTTAGGCTTAATGGCATTGGAGGTTCAGAAACAGGATCGATACTTAAACTCAACCCGTATGAAACGGCAGCAAGAGTCTATCACGAAAAAATAGGAAACCTGGAGCCACAAAGGGAAGACTCCCAATTCATGTTCTGGGGGAGGGAGCACGAAAATAAAATTGCAGAGATTTGGCAATACTGGAATGGTACGGAGGAAGGATATATTGAGAACAGGAAAGCAGGAAATATCATCCGGAAGTGCAGGAGTGTTAACGGGTATGCAGTAAACCCTGACTACCCATGGTTATTTGCAAGCCTGGACAGGTTGATAAACAAAGAGGGAGGGATAAACTTCTTAACGGGTAAGCCTTTAGAAGAGGAGGGTATACTGGAGTGCAAAACACTGTCTTACTGGGGAGCAAGCGTATGGGAAGACGGCATACCACCGTATTACCTAAGCCAGATACAGCAGTACATGTTGATATTTGATGTACAATATGCTGAGATTGCCATACTCACTGATGGGAACAAGTTCCACGTTGAATACATCAAAAGGGATGATGGCCTGTGTCAGCAGATCATTGACATCACAAAGTCATGGTGGTATGATCGTGTCGTCCCTGCCAAGAAAGCACGTGAGCAGAGAGATATGAGCCAGGCAAAGGGTAACACGTCAGAATATGAGAAGCAAGAGACCATAGTACAACAGTTGGAGCCGGAACCAGATGACACGGATGCTTATCGTCAGTTTCAGAGTGACAAGTTCCTGAAGGAGAGGGAAGAGGTAGAGGGAGACTTTGAGGTTTTCGACTTGTGTAAGCAGGATGAGATCTTGAAGAAGATGGAGGGGAGAGTGAAGAAGGAGAGGAGCCTTGTGAAGAACAAGTTAATAAAGTGGATTGTCGAGAAAAGTGCTGAACTGGCAAGCTTTGACAAGTTGGGAAAGTTTACGTACACCTTAAAAAAAGGAGCCAAGAACAGGTCGCTACTTGTGTCTATCAAGGAGAAGCCTGACGAGGACCGGATTGAGCAGGAATTCAAGAAACTGGATTTAGAATACTGACATGTATGCACCAAAACATTCCAAGGCAGAGTATTATGACCTGATAAAGTCGGAACATGTTAACTTCTGCCGAGAATTGGAGGATGGAAAGCTTGAATACTTCTCTACTATATCCCAACATGTTAATGGAGAATGCTTAGAGGAGTGTCTGGATAAGATATGGAATGCCGTGGAAAGGAGAAAAGAACGCATTGAATATTACAAAACACTATCCACGTTGGAGGCAATCGTTTATTCTGATCAAGAAATAGACCCTGAAAAAATGTATGACTTTCGTTACGAATCAAATCCAGAGGATTCATGTAGTGGTTATAGTGGCGATATCATACTCCGGATGAGAGAGATTGGGATTACTTCAACACGCATGGAGATAGAGAAGAAATTTTGGAATCTCGCTGGAAAGAAAAAATGAACAACGCTATAACATTCACTGTCCCTGGTAATCCAACAGCCCTGAAGCGTCACAGGACGTTCCAGAGAGGAGATTTCAAGGGAACCTATGATCCATCAAAGGGAGACAAGTCAAACTTTCTGGCAAAGGCTATGGAGCATAGACCAGATGTTCCACTGGATGAGCCATTACGTGTCAAGTTGTCGTTTTATTTCCAGAGGCCAAAGGCACATTACGGGACCGGGAAGAATGCAAACACGTTAAAAGAGTCTGCTCCGGTGTGGCATACAAAGATTCCGGATGCAGATAATCTGACAAAATTTGTATGTGATGCATTCAACAAGATATTCTGGAGGGATGATTCCATAATATGTCAACTAATAGTCATCAAAATGTATTCAGAGAATCCAAGGGTTAGAATAGAAATATCAAAACTTAAATCATGAAAACCACCCAGATTTTAAAATTACTCAGAGAAGAAGAGTCTCGCACGTTAGGGATACTTGATGCTATAATAAAAGTTATATCAATCTATGAAGAAATGGAAGGGGATGAAGTAGCTAATGTTCTAGCAAAAGCAGATAATAATGGAGAGGGACGTGATTACTACAAAAAAAGGGAAGACTTTCGCAAGTGGAGGAAACATTCAGGGATTAGACAGTCGGACTTTGCAGAACAAGCTGGTGTATCCACAGGTACGCTTGTTAGATACGAACAGGGGTTACCTATAAGGAGGAAAACAGAAGAGAAAATATTAAATGCAATTAAATAACAGCTTTGATGTAGAAGGAGAAGTTGTAGAGATCGGACAACCTACAACATATGGGAAAGTGAACCAGCACCAAAAAAGAGTATTGGCAGTAAGCATGTATGTTGCCAGATACAAGGCAGAGATCCCGTTTGAATTCCATGATGATGCGACAAGTTACCTTGATGACTTGTCTATTGGGGACCATGTGCTTATCAATTTCAGGATCAGTGGAAACAAATGGGAGAAAGACGGAAGTGTTAAGCGGTTCTCAAATTTAGAAGGGAGATCAGTACAAAAACTTACTTAAGACAATCCAATATAGTAACCTAAAAATTAAAACAATGAAAACAACAATGCTTTTAATCGCAATTCTTTTTACAATGAGCTTGAATGCTCAGTGGTATGCTAATCAGTATAATGTTACTGATATGAATGACTTATCCCAAGATCAATTAGAAATGAGCTTTGACCAAGCTGCTAAACTCACACAAGCTGGACAGATAATAACAGGTATAAGTGCTGTTGTTGCAATCATCGGAACATCTATGTATTCCAAAGGACTTGATGATATCGTTACTTCTACATCATATTCTCAGATAGATCAGGGAGTGAGTAAAGGAACAAATGGAGCCGTACTTATGTATGCTGGATATTTAGGCGTTGGTACAGGAATTGGTTTGTGGATAGCTGGAGAACAACGAAAGAATGCTATATCTATACATATGATGAAATATAATACATCATACATCCCATCAATAGGTCTTAAAGTAACGTTTTAAATACCAAATCATTCATAAAGAAATAATATAATCATGACTATCGACACACGTTCTACAGTAAAAGAAGTCCGGGAACATTTCTCAGAGAGGATGAGAGAGGGAGAGTCTACCATGTGTCCATGTTGCAATAGAGTGGTAAAGCTTTATAAGAGGTCTATCACGTCAGCTATGGCGTATGGGCTGATCTTATTTGTCAGAAAGTATAGGGACACCCGGCTTGGGTATTTTAATACACGTTGGAAGAGTCCCTGGTTCCACATGGAGGGTGTTTTGAGCGATCTTGGAGCACCGATATCAATACGGGGGGATATGGGGAAGTGGATACATTGGGACTGCCTGGAGCGTTCTGAGGACTTCAGAGAGGATGGTAATCCGGATACAGGGTTATACAGGTTGACATCTAGTGCCGTTGGGTTTGTATTCAATAAACGAGAACTAAGGAAATACGTTAAAATCTATAATAAGGTAACATATGGGTTCGATGGCCCTATGATTAGTATCGTAGAGGCATTGCAGAACAAGTTTAATTACTCTGAATTAATGTCACCATGAAAGCAGAAGATGTTTACTTAGTAGGGATACATAGATATTCCTACAGGGCTGGAGAGCCAGCCAAGATAATAGGTGTGGGTATGTGCACTCCTGATCCCGACTCTGATCCAGTTTTTGAAGGAGAAGAAGGGCCAAGACTAGGTTATCACGTTAAATATTCAGATGGAATAAAGGATTGGGTAGCAGTCATTGATACAGCCAACTATAAGATAATCACGTTTAAAGATATTCTGGAAGGGAATATACCGGAAGTAACTGAATAGGATGACACGTTTAAAAGTATGTGAATGTGGAGCGAAACACGTTAACCAGGGGGAGCTATGTGATGACTGTCTTATTGATAACAGGAGGGAGAGAGACACGTTACATCGGAGGTACGACAGACACGGTAATGATGCGTTATGACATGTTAAATCTATAACCAAAACCAACGAATGATGAAAACAGAAGAAACAGGACCAGTTCAAGAAAAAGAAATTATATCTACAAAAATGCTTGGTGAATTAGCTATATACTTAGAAGGCGTAAAACATGGAAAAGGAAATCTTCTTCCATTAGGAACTGAACATCTTGAGCAACTATGGAAAGCAATAAAATATCTAAAAGGGGATGTGCGATATTATTGTCCTACCAAAAAAGATAAGCCATGACAGAGACAATTATACACATCGTAGACGGCTCGGTAGTGCTAAATCCAGAACCGAGGCCAGTGTTCACGTATTTAGTACAAAATGACATTGATTCAAAGCCTATGCATGAAATCAGGTCACTACATGATAAAGCCCTTACAGAATGGAAAAAGAACTGCATACCGTGTGAGAATGCTCATGTATCACAGCATCCAATTGAGGGTTATGATGAAATAACAATATTAAAACCTGTATTTCAGATAGTCACCCCCGGCCAGAAAGTATTAGCAGAGGGGAATGTCGTAACTAAAATATTATAGAAATGAAAACAAAACACGTATTAGTAATGATGTCAATGATAACAGTGGTTTCGCTATGTTGTAATGCTACTTTAGATGCTTTTCCTGAATGGCAACAGATAATATTATGGCTGATGATAATCCCCGGTATTTATATTACGAGTGAAAAATTATTTTAATTAACCCAACATAAACACGATTAACCACTAAAGAGATGACAAAAGAAAAATTATTAGAAAAGTGGAAATGCCTGTTTTCTCCGAGATACTTAAAAGACAATTTTGAATCAGACCTCGATAAAGTGATTGAACAGCGAGAACGGGAAACGGCAGTAAATTATCATCAACATAGAACTGGTGAAGCATACAAGTGCTTTAGAAACAAAAGTGGTGAGCATAAAATGTTTGAGGCATGGAAATCCCAACACTAACACGCTAATACAGGATTAATGATAGTAAAAACTATGAATGACGTAATACTACTAAAAATCGCACTTCAGAATGAAATGAATTATTCGGTTCAATATGTTGATTATGATGAAAACACTTGGACTGTACCTGTGAAATTAACGGCAGAAAGGTATCAGTTGGTAATGACTGATCACTCTATTAAACGAATAAGAGTTGAACAAGTAATTGAGTTAAATTAACCAATGAAAACACTCGGATGGATTATAATAGGAATAATAGCCCTATTGTTAATGGGATGTTTCAGGGCTGACAATAGAGCATATCCCGAAAATGATACCATGTACTTTGAGATAGTATTTGAAAATGATTCAGTAATACACAAACCATTATGAACGAACTAAAAGAAATTTTCGATTGGTGGTATATCATCCCAGTGATTTTAATTTTGGGAGTGCTTATACTTGCCGCAATATTTACCATAAAAGATAACAAATGAAAAGATTACTATCAAGAATAATTAGGTACTACATTATTAAGAAACTCAGACCCGGTGTAAGCGTATCCATTTACCCAGATTGGAAATGTAATTACAATTGTGAGTATTGTTTGATAAGAACGGATGGTGTTTTTCCTGAGAGCAAGCTGCTATCCTTGGACTCTTGGAAAGAGTATCTCACCAATATGGATACAGCCCTGCGTAGAAGTGGTGGAGGAGGTATAAATGAAATTTCCTTATTAGGTGGTGAACCTACACTACTGCCATATTTCATTGATTTCTGTCACTGGATACTATTTGAAAAGAAATGGATGCTGATGATTTATACCAATATGAGCAACTTGAAAACCTTAGAAATTGAACCATCAATGTTGCTGAGAATAGAGGCTACATATCATTATAATACCAGTCACCTGAGATTCCATGAAAGGTATATAAAAGTAAATAAGAAACACAGGGTAATTCCCAGGCAATTACTTCCACCGGAAAGTGATCCTCTGTTTAAAACAATACCAATACTCAAGTACGCTCATAAGGATCTTCTGGAAGTGGAGGAGAAAAATAAAGACATAGCCTGCCCACCCTTTATTAGAGTAGGTCCTAACCAGACAACGCACTTCACATACGGCAAAGTATGTATGCAAAAATCATGAAATACCTAACCCACTCAGGTACGATAGCAGCTACAAGGAACGTTCCTGTACTATGGGAAGTATTGTGGGAGCTGAACATGGGATTAAAGATCGTTGGGGTAATGGATTATGTGGTGATGCAGGCAATAAAAAAACTTGATGTTATAGAATATGGATATGTATCACATGCAAAGTCAATAAAGATAATCAAGGATGCCGATATGCTTTTGTTATTAATAAACAACGTACCAGACAACAAAGGGATAATGACAGGGAAGCTGTATGAGTATCTGGCTGCACATAGACCTATAATGGCAATCGGACCTGTTGACGGGGAAGCTGCTGGGGTTTTAAGAAAGACGGGGCGTGGTAAAGTGATTGACTATGAAGATAAAAAAGGAATGACGGGATATTTACTTTCACTTAAAAATTGGATGGAATGAAAGACAAATACAGAATACCATTATTTATAACGCTTGTACTTGTGAGTGTTGCCATATTCGTTGTGAACCGAAACGAGATTGTTGATAAACGTGAAGCTGATAAAATTGCTCAATGGGAAGCTCAGGAGCAAAAGCAGTATAATGAAGCTGTTGGATGTCATGAGTTTTATGATATCCCCAAAAACAGATTAGTGATCGATTCAAGTATGCTTGGTAATTTTTATCGTTTCGTTACACCTGTTGCCTCCAATGGAACTATATGGAATAACTATCATAGTGACTCTACGTTAGTATCTACTTGGGAATACTCAGAAGCTGACACCGTGTATGTACGGTATTATTCTACCACCAATTGGAAACCAATTAATACTCACGAATGAAAACACTCGGATGGATTATAATAGGATTAATAGCCCTCTTGTTAATGGGGTCAGGATACTTCGCTTTCCTAGCAGACAATAGAGCTTATCCTGAAAGTGATACTACCATGTACTTTAGAGTAGTTTTTGAAAACGATTCAGTAATACACAAACCATTATGGAAGAACTATTAAACCCGATTTCAATCGCAGTATTTGTCTTATTGATAATACTCGTTATAGTTATGAATATATTAGCATTGCTTAAAAAAGATGAGAGAAAACAGAACGCCACAGAAGCAGAAGAAGATGCTACAAAACAATATTTTGAAGTTAAAAACAAGTAATGTGAAACCACCATTCGAAATAGAGGACATTGAGAATGTACACGTTGTAATAGAAGCCAAGGGAAAGACATGGGTGATGACTCCTAAACGTGGTAACAGAACTGGAGATTATAATGTAGCACTGGCAGTCATGTTGCTTGAGTCGCATAATATCGTTGAACCGTCATTAGAAGAAATTGCAGAACAGAAGAATAATTCGTAAATTTGACATGTTGAATCAAATGTCATGTTAGAACTAACTTTAAAAAATACCAAGCAAGGGTCGCAACTCAGAAATGACTGCGGTGGTCTCCACATGGCAACCATTCAACGCCCTTCGCTTGGTTCTTTTATTATGAAAGAGATAAAGCTAAATCGATGCTTTGTTGTGTTAGTAGATGATGAAGATTACGAGTACCTGAATCAATTTAATTGGAGTGTGACCGAAATGGGGAACATGCATTATGCACAAAACCAAAGAAAAATTAAGGGTAAGTGGCAACCTGTGTTGATGCATATGGTAATCAAGCCAAACCTAGGGTTTTATATTATTGACCATCTCGATCAAAATGGCTTAAATAACCAGAAGAACAATTTAAGATTTTGCACAAAGTCAAAGAACGCATTCAATAGCGTAAATTATTGCAGAGGTGTTTCAGAATATAGAGGAGTAACTTATGTGAAGCGACATAAAAAGTATTATTGGAGGGCTAGGATAATGGTTAATAAAAAAGAAATATTGGGCGGGTATTTTAATACAGAGGAAGAAGCAGCACTAAGATATAATGAACTCGCTAAAAAATATGTAGGAGAACACATGTACCTGAATGAAGTTTAATTAAATATTTTAAAACAATGGAAGAAAACAAGTTAGTAAGAAGAACACCTAAAGTACCTGCGTACATTGAACAAAGTATGCAATCTATTGAGGGCATGATGAAGTATGCAGATGTACTATTGAAATCAAAGCTCTGTCCATCTCACATGTACGAGAAAGGACCAGACAATAAGCCTGACTACACAAAAGGAAAGCCAGAGGCAGTCCTTATTGTGCTCCAACATGGTATGGAAATAGGATTAAGTGTAAGTCAATCTCTTCAGCAAATAGTCCCGGTGAACAATCTTATATCCATCAAGGGTTCAGGGGCTAAGTCCCTTGTTTTTAATTCCGGTGTCCTTAAGCATGGTACGTGGAAAGAGGAGGTGACTGGTAGTATTGAAAATGAAGACTACGAAGTAAGAATCACTTCAACACGTTTAGATAATGGGGCAACAAGGGAAGATAGTTTTTCTGTGAATGATTCGAAAAAAGCTGGCCTCTGGATAACGAAACAGATGGTAGAGGGGAAAGACGGATGGAAGTTTAAGCATTCTCCTTGGTGGAAGTACCAAAAATTGATGATTTTCTGGCGGTGCTTGGGAATACACACACGCTTGCATTATCCTGATGTGCTTGCAGGGCTATACACTACAGAAGAAGCCCAAGACATGCCACAGGATCCCACAGAAGTCATTGAAACCGCTTCCGGAGCCACTGTTACTATTCCTGACAAGGAACACGTTGCTGAGAGATCCGAAAGCCTGACAAGTAAGGTAGCCGACAAGATTGCCAAGAACAATGTCACCATCCCCGAAGCAGAGGTAGTTCCGGAACAGGAGCAGGAGGCACACGTGTATACTGAATTCGAGCTATCAGAACTTGGTCCAAAGATTTGCGATGAAGTGGAGAAGTATTTCCCTGACCTGGTTGACAAGTTGAATGCTATGCCTGGAAAGAACACCAATAAGAAGTGGAGACTGGGAGTATTAGCACTACAGGCTGGCAGGTTTGATGAGTATTCCAAGCAGACAACGGATATTGAAGGGAAAAAGGAGCCAGAAAGTAACGTGTCACCCGAAGAAAAGACACCGGAGGACAAGGAGTTTGAGGCTAACATGGGTAGTGGTCCAGAAGAAGAGCCGAAACAAGTTACAGAAAGCGAAGGGGTAACAGGGGAAAAAGATGGTATCATCCATCACAAAATAATAATATCTGTATTACCTGAGAGTGGAGCACGTGCGTTTCAGGACATAAGACAGATATTCCAGGGCTTACAGGCGAATGGCATGGATGAAGACACGTACAAAAAGATAGCTACTGAACTTGTTGTGGAGGCTACCGGGGAGACGTTCATATCTGCGTATATGAGCATGCAGTTGTTCAGCAAACATGCTACTGCGGAACAAGTGGTCGAGTTGATAGATGTTTTTCTACCAATAAATCAGTAAATTTGTTTTCATAATGTTTGGATGGTAGATAATAAATAGATATATTTACTTCTTCAATACTCTATAGAGAACGGCAATATTGCCACACAACCAAATTTGGAGGTTTTTATCATGAGAAAACTCTTTTTGTTAATCAGTATCTTGCTCTTGTTTATTGGAGTTGCTATGGCCAATGCGCCTCCTAGCGTTGACATGTTAGGAGATAATGAAACAGAGTACACCAATTTTTTGCCCGGAGATCACCTGGATCTTACCGGAGAGGTAACGGATATGATTCAGTTCACTGCCAATGTGCAGGTATCCTGCCTACCGAATGTAACAGAAACAAACATCGTTGAAACCGCAAGAATCCCGGAGGTGGTTCGGATCGGCTCTGCTCAAGCAAATGACAATTTAGATGAAATCTACCCTTCAGCGACTATTTGGCAAAGTAATACAGGGAAGGTACTGCAACGTGACCATTCCTATAATAGACAGCCAGCAGGAAACCTGCACCCGTATATAGTTATGAGAGTTCCATTCGTGGAACGGGGGTGTCTTTGAATACCTAACCACATATTATAGCATCTAAAACAAAGTCTCAAAGTCTATATAGTGAGTCCCCCGACAAGTTCCGGGGGATTTTTTATCTTTGTAGTGCTGTAGCACGTTTACGTGTTCGGGATAGCCAAGCGAATAACAGTAGTTTGGCTTTCTTTTTTTTTACTATCTTTGCAATGATCATCTATCAACCCATTTTTGTATTTATCTCGGTGCACCCGGAGTTCTCGCTTCGGGTGTATTCGTTTAACAACGTGTCATCATGAAGCCATATAAAGCCACAGGAGAGATAAAAACCTTCCGCATATTGTGGAACATCACTTCGGTTAAATCTTTTGTCTCTGACGCTAAAACACCTCTTAATTTGGACATAAGTTGTTGTGCTCACATGTTAAGCAAGAAACAATTTCCTTATTTCAGGTTATATCTTGGCAATTTGGCACGTATAACACAACGAGAGCATTATTTACTGGACCATGGCACAGAAAGCCAGCGAATATCCTACTCTCAGGAGGTCAAGGGCTGCGATTGGTCTAAAATATACACGTTACAGGATGAGTTGAGGGAGCTTTATGCTGACACGTTCCCAAAGAAGGTGGGTCCAATGATCATGAAATACTCCCAGGAAGAGGTATCCGAGAAGATTGCCTCATTAAATAGGAGTTACCTGGACACGTTATCTATGGATGCGGCAGAAATAGAACAAGTGCAAAGAGTCCTATAATCAAGATGACAGCAAAAGAAATAACGGCCATCCCAATATAGAATACCAATCCCTTACTGTTTTTGTGGTCTTCGATTACTTCATTCATAACGTGTCAGTTTAAAGTATGTACTTCTGGGCCTTATTGTGGCGTTACCTTTCTCTGGCCGGGGATAGTGATCCGGGAACCAAGCGTATTTATTTGGGCTTTGGTCGAACATGTTGTAAAGTTCAAATTTCGTTTGTTGAGTAAACATGTTCCATTGTGGGTAACGTGCTGCAAACTGGTCTTCCATAATATGCAGCCTTTGGTGTGGTGCCTGGTTATGGAGAGGTGTTGAGAGTGCAGCGAGTAGAAATAGAATCGTAATACATCTCATGTGGTTGTTATTCGTGAATATTAAAGGGGATACACGAACCTGTTGGTTAAATCCCTACAAAAAAACCGGAGGCTCATGTTCCCCTAATTAACTGGTCAAATTTACGGTTTTAAGCCAATATATTTTTCAGCTTAACGTGTTTGTCAAGTTTACGTGCGATTTTCTCAGCCTCTTTTTTTGTTTTGAACTGATAATCAATAGAGTCATTGATGGGAGGTGCAAATGAGACTGTTAATTTCCATAGAAAAGGGTTATCATACCCCACTTCTTTGGGCTTACGCATTTTTACCACGTATCCGATAATGTAGGTTGTGTCTACCCTACGTCCGAGAATTTTGATCCATTTGTTTTTCATAATTTTAAGTATTTAGTGTCCAGTAACGTATGACAAGTTGGTTATGTTGTCCTGATAGACTCCTTCTTTGTTCCAGAACCCAAGCATGATATCAGGGAGTTCATCAAAGTACCTAATTTCCAATACAACATATTTTACCCCATTGATTTCAAATGGTTCATTGGGGCCTAAATTAGCAAGCCTATATTGATCCATCATATCAAATAGCCAGTCTATCCTTTTTAGGGACTTGTTAAGATTGGCAGTAATTTCATCAATCACATCTGTTTTTTTCATATCTCAAGGTGTTTGGTGTCGTCAATTGTTTCCATACGTTCAATAGTATCCTGCACTTCCTTTGAATAATCAATGGATGCACACGTTGAAGGGAAAATAGTAAGTTCATCATTGAGTATTCCTATTAAGGAACGTTCTGTCATGGAGAAGTACGGTATAACGTGTCCCTGGTACAGTTCCATCATTGGCATGTCACGTGTTATGAGGATGTTCATGGCTTTGGATTTTCCGCATCCCACCTTGCCCAACATAGTTCTTTGGAACCGAAGTGTTTGCAGGATGGAAAAGTACCTCCCCATGCACATTCTTTCCAATCTGGTTTTAACTTGTAATCAGCGGATTGATACCACCATGCAGGACATGTAAATTTCCTCATTTCAGAGCCAGCAGGGAAGGGATTACCTTCTTTCCAGTCTTCATAAGGCATACCTCCAAAATCATCAAGGTTATATTCTCCTTCATCTCCAATGGTAACGCCTGGATTTACTTGCACTACATGTATAATATCCTTTTCGGAATCTTTTCTGCCAGTAAATTCATTATAGGAATGTTTGAATGTTATTTCTCCTGTTCCTTTACAATGATGGCAGACAACGGCAGAGCCATTTCTTTCAGCTAAACCTACATAGAGTCCGGTTCCTTCACAGGACTTACATTCTTGTTGGAATTCAATTTTTTTCATAGTTTTTATAATTTATCGTGGTTTTTATGATATTGTTTCATCCTATCTTCCCAGGGGTGTACGTATTTCTTGACACGTTGCCGCTTAACGCCCTTTAGATGGGTGTAGGCTTGTGAACTATCTCCAAACATACTTGTCTGCATATCACGTGTCGAAACCGTTATATCTCCCTCTGGCGTGTGCTGTATTTGCCCAATCATTTCTGTTGAGTTAGGATCAAACACGTTAGTACGGTTTTCATCGAACAGATCCGGGGAGGTATGTACTGTGTTTTCGCTCATTGACACGTTAATTAATGAGAGTTATAAAACAGTTCCAGTTCTTCATGTATTTGTTCATCTATGGGATCCGGCCCATGATGTTTAACAATGTTCTTCAGTACCATGTACAGATCATTTTCTGAGGTCTGCAAATAGTCTTCCATTGCTATACTGACACGTTTTTCAAGTGATGTCATAATTGTAGGGGTTATTGAGAATTATTCATATTGAGATAATGTGTCTCTAAGTTCAGATATACGGTCTTCTAAGTTGATACATTTATTTTCAAGTTCATTCACTTTGTCTTCCTGTTCTTCTCCCCAGGTTCGTAACGTGCTATTGTCGTCCCTTAAATCTTCGACCATTCCTTCAGCACTTTCGACTGACTGTTTAGCTGAATATATGCTTTCTTCAGCACTAGCCAGTTCAGACTTAGCACTGTCAAGTTCTTCAAGTGCCCTGTCAATGTCCGGGCATGTATTTCTAATTGGTGCGCTCATAATTCGTGTAAAAATCTTGGTATTGGTGACACGTTAAATGATCGGCAGTCCGGGCATAGTATAGATGCTTGTCCTGGTATTTTGAGGAAACGATTATCACACGTGTTACACTTGTATAGCGTGGATTTCCTTAGATACTCTGCTATCCTTTCTTGACGTGTCATTACCATTCTCCTTTTTTCACTAATCTATCATACTTGTTATAAAGTTTTTGCAACCTCTCTCGTAATGGTGAATATGGTTGCAAATCACTCATTCTTTCAGCAATTAATCCTCTGATAATTTTATCATCAGATAGTTCTTTTAATTCTTTAATTGTCCATCTAAATTTCATTGTTTTGGGTTTTATTGCACGTTAAATTCAATTAGTTCATTAACAAACTCAGGAGTTACATAGAACGTGTCCTGCCTTAGTTTGCCATCATTATATACTACTTGGATGCCAAGTTTTTCAGTACCATTCCTCATTGTGACAAGTTCAATATCATTCAGGAAATAATATCTCCCTTCGTATCGAATTGAGGGAACATCAAATCTATATGATCTACTAAATTTCTGATAAGTTTTAACGTCAATCAGAATTTTGTTCTTTGTGATTATGTCAATAGATGCCATTTTATTGCACGTTAGTAAATGGTTCACACGTTGATAAATCAAGTATTGCTTGATCCGGTTCGCAGTTGTTAGCTATACAATAGCGTAAACCTTGCTGAATGCGGCTTAACGTGGTTAGTTCATTGGTTGGATCTAACACGTTGTAGAGGTCATGAAAACTCTGTAGAATCGGGTCCAGGGGTGGAGGGGTGTAATGTTCCATGATTAAGGTGTGGCTTTATGAAAATACTCAATAACAAAATCGTATCCTTCATTCTTTGAGGCTTCCAGGAAATCATTGAATTCCTGTTCATGATCTTCGTCCAGGTTTAGTAGACCGTCAACCATTCTTACAGCATCTCCAAGTTTCCAGTTTCTTGTATTGTCGGCATAGTTCATGATTTGGCCCATTAATTCTTCCAGCTCACTTTTGTTAAATCTAATTTGTTCCATGATTATAGGGATTATTGAAAATTAATATTGACACGTTAAATTAGCAGTCTGCTTGCCAGTCCCGGTGAGTATTATAAAAATCATATATCTCCGAGGCTGAAAAACCTAATTTGCTCATTTCCTTTTGATCTTCTGCTGTCACCGTCTGAATTATGGGTATTCCTTCAACCGTTCCAACTTGTATTGTATAGTCTTCAAATTTGCTCATTGTTTATAGGTATTTATGATACGTTAAAATGCTTCCCAAAGTATATTAACTCCGTCACTTTCTACAATGCGTTGGCCCTGGTCCCGGTTCACTAGCTCCCTGGCCTTGTCCAGTGTAAACCAGCTATCAATACCAGTTCCGGCATTCAAAAAGGTTTTATTAGCGTTCTGTATTCTGTAACTTGTTTTCATGACACGTTGATTAAAAGGTTTTGAACGTGTGCCGGGGTACGGTCCCGGCTTAGTTCCGATATTCACACGTTAGATCATTCCCAGGCTGAGTAATACAGATTCGCAACCATGTTCACACGTTCCGTCAGGTTCAACCATGCAACCATGTTTACAACTAGCAGGGACCATGCTATCTGTGCATTCTATTAGGTCCATTTCTGCATTTTCCAGGGCTTCATAAGGATCAATTTCATTCATAATAATTTTGAATTAAGGGATTTATAATAACACGTTAAAGAGTGATCAGAGCCGTTATAAGGATGCACAGGGCCAAGGTGATGATAAACCACAGTGTAACACGTTTGGCACGTTGTAGCCTGTTTATTTTACGTGTGTTGGCATGTTGCAAGTCTTCCCAGGCTGTCCACGTTAGTTGAATTGGCCTGATTGATTGAATGTACTTTGATCTATTCATAATAGAGGGATTGATTAAACACGTTATAAAAAAGTTTGTTCCCATGTCCGGGATCGAACCGGACTATGATAACCATATCAGGGAGGTTACAAAGTTATTTCCGGCCAGATCAGTTTTTCCAGTTCTGAATCTGTTGGGAGTCTAATAAACCCCTGTTCAATTCCCATGTAATGCGCTCCGCTTGCTGTGTGAATCTTTACGGATTTATTGCGGTTATAATCAGGGTTTTTGTGTCCTGCTGTCACAGGGTAGATAATTGGTGTATCAGTCCCCGGATAATTGCTTTTAGGGTCCCACATTAATTTGGTTCCCGGTTCCAGTTTGTCTAATTTCATTTTAGAAGGGATTTATTGAAAGTTTAATACATTTTAGATCTTGCACGTTCAATGCGCTCTTGGATGTCACACGTTTTACGTTCCGGGCATGAATTACAGGACACGTGATATAATTCATGTCTGCACTTACTAGCTTGCTTACAAGCGTAATTAAATGAACGTCGGGCCTTGTCTTCTGTTGCTGTTGTCATTGTGTAGGGTTTTTAGTAAATATGTATTCTATTGCTGAATGCATGATTATATAGCACTTCCGGCCTTGATACGTGCTTACGTAATAGCTTACATGCCAGTCATTTTGTAGCGTTAAACCTTGCCTTTTGTCTTTCACATAAAACGGGAAAACTTCAAGTATATGAGCAATACCAATATATTTTAATGCCGTCTTATATGTAATTTCCCTGGCATTGTCCACGGTGAAATCAATATCTGCCGTTTTTGTTTGGGTGCAATTTATTTCGTATTTGTAATTATCCATTGGTATGGATTTTATGCGAATTCGTGATATAATACCGATCTTTCACCCTGCAAACGTTCATTGTAAGCACCTGACAAGGCAAGTAAAACAGTATCTTTCCTTATAAATTGCTGACATGATCCCATCTTTAACCGTGTGATACGTGGAAGTTTTGATATGATTAGATACTTCAAAAAATCCCTATCACAGATATCAGGGTCACACGTTACCTCAAGGCAGTTACGCACGTTATGAGGGTCAACCAGTCGTATAGGGTTAGAAGTAACCCGGATCAGATAGAATGCGTTAGGGTTAATAGTTTGTTTGGTGGAGTCAAAACATCGTATTTTAATACCGTTATGATAAGCCCATGCGCGGGCATAGTCTGAATACGTTTTAAATTGCTTTTCCATTGTGTAGGGATTTATTGAAAGTTAATATATGTCTGTTCCGTATTGATCAAATGATCTTTCAGCCTGGACACCTTGCAAAACAGATGTTCCACAGTCTGACACGTCAGGAGATAAGCAATAAACCAACCGCCTGTACTTATCATATACGATTGAATCACCTTTATTGATAGTTTTACCGCACTGTGAACACGTTGAACTAAACCGGGCCTGTGTACGATAGGGATCTGAGGGATAACCACGTTTTGACATAATGAATAGGGATTAAAGGTTAAAAATTAACGTCCATATACTGAACCATGCCAGATAAAATCAAGATCTTTCCAGAATGTGTTATCTTCTTTCGTGTTCATCCAGGGGAAAGCGGCACAAATATAGTTACCTGGATATGTTCTTTCAAGGTAATCAATAAAGGCCAATTTTGTGTTGTTTAGTTCTTTCCCTGTAGACCAGTAGCCAATGAATTTTTTTAATAAACGTCTGCTGATAAGGAAAGCAATAAAATCATTTTTGTTTTTCATTTTGCAGGGATTAATTGAACAAGTTAGGATTAAGGACAGGTCCGGTAGTTGTTACGTAGTAAGCAAGTAGAATGACATCCGTATCAGGTTG